>OAXJ01000010.1_pt1 | contig 294070 bp, 248 predicted proteins | sample 1517241 | NCBI WGS metagenome assembly OAXJ01 (sample SAMEA2580293, study PRJEB22360) | human gut metagenome | biome: human gut; feature: human-associated habitat; material: faeces | place: Denmark | collected 2008/2010 | reverse complement strand
AATACGGGATATATCGGCATTTACCAACTTATGAAAAGATAATCAGAAATTTAGTGAGTTTTTATCATAAAAAGGCAATTGATGCAGCATATAGCACAAGCAAGGGAGGGACTCAGTAATGTCGGTTGAATTATTACAAATCCTTTCTGTGGTAGCATACATTCTTGCAGTCGTAATGCTTGTACTCAGCATTATACTCTTCTTTGTACTGAATATACGGAAGGTAATCGGAAATCTTTCAGGTTCTACGGCAAAAAAGGCAATCAATGACATAAGACAAAAAAATGAAATGTCCGGAAGAAAGTCTTACAAGCCGAGTGCGGTTAATTTAGCAAGAGGCAAAATAACCGATAAGATGACGCCTTCGGGAAACATAGCAAATCAAGGATACGGAGATACTGTTTCACCGATTACAGAAAAATTCAGTACATTGGATTTGAATCCACAATCTAAAGAAACTACAATTCTGGACACAACAGCTGATGAAACAACAATTTTGAACGATGTTTCTGCATCTGAGGACACTGTTGTTTTGTCTGACTTTAACACAAAGGAAAATGTAACCAAAAATACAGTTGAAAGCGGACAGCGCACCGAAATTCGCACCGAAGTGGAAATAGGCTTCACTGATAGTGACGAAATTATAGAATAGGGGTGTTATAGTGAATAAATCAGTAAGAAAACTTATGCTTAACTTCCTTATTTCTGTTGTGTTCGCTGTTCTTGCGAGTCTTGTGCTGTTGCTTATTCCGCTGAACAGCGGAGGAGAACGAAATGTTTTATTGATTCTTACAGGAGCTTTTTTCTGGTTATTTTTTATTATTTCTCAGGTATCGTTCTGGCAGGCAAATAATTTAAGAAAAACGATTTTGAAATGCTCTAAAAAGCGAAAGGTCAAGAAACCTGATGACAGTTTGGGTATAATTTCATTTTGTAAAAACAAACCTGCTTGTATAGCAGACGGCATATTGATAATATCTGTGATAATTCTTGTTATTGTATTGTGCTTTAACATGAAAAATCCATGGCTTATTATTACAGATGTGTCCTTTTTATTCTTATCGTTTAACTTGCATTGTATGTTAAATGGCAGAAATTTTCAATATATAAGATGCTTTGAAAAGAGCATTGAAAGTAAGGAGAGGTAAAAATGTACAATAAAAAAAGCGGATTGGTCAATCGTGCATTTTCTGTAGTTCTTGCACTGCTTATGGTTCTCAGCATATTGCCGATAACCGCATTCGCAAGCACATCAGTCAATGTTGACTCATTTACTGTTTGTGTAAATGATAGCGTGAATAACGCAGACATCAATGACGCAAGTATTGAATACAAGGTGCTCATTGACCAAAATGTTAAGGAAGACAATACGGTAAAAACCAACGAAGGCGAAGCTGTTATTGCCGAGATGAAAAACTATGAGCAAGACATTGCTGACGGCAAGACGGTGACCTTTGAATACAGCGTTTCGGCTGACGGCTATGTTACAAAGACCGGCAAGGCTGATGTAACAGATGTAAACGACAACATTGATGTTAAACTGGAGAAAAAGGTTGTTGAGACTGTTCCGATTACTGTAAATAAAAATGGAAGCGGTACCGTTAAAATCAATAACGAAGAGGTAACGGATTCTAAAGCTGTTGAAAAAGACAGTACGGTAGAACTGGAAGTTACCCCGGCAAAAGATACCTACATCAAGAAACTTGTAATCGGCGGAGAAACAAAGTCTGTTGAAAAAGGAAAGTCATACAGAAATTCTTTTAAAGTATCAGATGCACTTACAGTAGAGGTTACTTTTGTAAAAGAGTATACCGTAAGTATCGACAAGAATGCGGGTGGTTCTGTAAAGCTTGACGAAGACAGTTCTGAAAATCAACTTTTTGACGAAGGTACCAAAACGAACCTGACTGTTTCGGCAGATGAGGGTTATCAGATTTTGTCTGTTTCTATAAACGGAGAAGATGAAACTGTAACAGATACATCAAAATTTAATTTTAATAAAGAGCTTACTGTTAACAGCGACATTGCTATCAAAGTGGAATTTGTAAAGGTTTATACCGTAAAAGTATCCTGGGACAAAAACGGTAATGTAAGTGTCAGACCTGCACTGACGCAGGGAGATGGTACATCAACGGAGGGTACTGTTGTTGTAAAAAAAGATGGTATAGTTAGTATAACCGCCACACCCAGCGAAACTTATCGTGTAAGTTCTGTTAAAATCAATGGAGAAGAAATTAGCTATGATGATAACCGTTTCAATGCCAATAAATCGTATAAGTGGGAACAAACGGGCGTTGCTATGGACTATGAAATTGAAATAACATTTGCTCCAATTTTATGCAAAATCGATGTTAATGCAGGTGAAAACGGTTCTGTAACGGCAGATAAGTCAGAAGTAAACTACGGTGAAAGTACTAATATTACAATTACTGCAAATAAAGGATACTGTATTGACGAAGTTAAAGTGAACGGAGAAGATAAAAAAACATCCGTTACACGAAGTGGCGAAAACACATATAAGCTTTCAATTGAAAATATTACAAGTGAATCAAACAAAGTATCAGTTTCATTTAAAAAGTATTCTGAAATGGAATCCGGCGACTACAAGTGGGACAAGGATGACGCTATTCGATCATCAAGTGACGGAACATTTGTGTTTAATAAAGATGCTGCAGTTGTTTTTAGTACGGAAAAGAACGGCATTGAACTGATATTTGACGATAAGACATCTATAGGTGGATACGGAATAAAATCTGTTGAAATTACTGATACAGAAACTGTCAAAGAAGTCATTGTTTATAAGAATGAAACCGAAATAAGCAGTGAAGAATTTGACAATTTGAAAATTGTAATTGACAAGGCTGCACCTAATCCAAAAATAGGTGTCGAAGAAGCAAATGAAAACGGCTACTACAATTCTGATTTTAATGTTACACTGAGTGCGAAGGATTCAGATGCTTATTCCGGAATAAGCAAATTGGAATATTGGGTTTACAAAAATGGTGAGACAGTGACAGATCACCATGAAGTCTATTCCTATAAATCGGGTGATGAAATTTTACAAGAAAAATCTGTTGATGATGTAAAAATTGATGCAGAAAAAAATAACAGCGACAATGTAAAAATTGTATTGAAGGTAACAGACCTTGCAGGTAATGAAAACGAGGTATGCGAGAAGGTAAAAATCAATACCACGGCACCGACTGTAAATGTAGAAATCAACGGTAACACCAATACAAGTTTTGAAAAAGGTTATTACACTCAAAGAACTGCAACTGTAACAATTACAGATAGAGGCACAACATTTGATGCAAACGCTGCAACTGACGGAATCAAAATTTCTGGTAAAGGTATTGACGGAAATGAAATATCACTTGACAAAACAAAGATGATTTCTAAGTGGGATACCAACGGTGATAAGCATACAGCGACTGTATCATTTGTTGATAACGGAATTTACAGCTGGTCTGTATCATACCAAAATAAGGCAGGTTTGAAAAACAGCGGTGTAACAGAAACAGGCGATTATGTTTATGATTTTACCGTTGACAATTCTGCACCTTCTCTTAAACTTACATATGAAGAAAACACGTGGAACGAACTCCTCCAAACAATTACATTCGGAATTTGGAGCAAGAGTGATGTGAAGGTATCTGCAAATGTGGAAGATGGCATTTCACCGATAAAGAGTGTTTCTTATCACAAATATAACGGTGATACTGCACTCGGTGATAAAGAACTTGATGAACTCTACAATGACGGCAAGTTCACAGAATGTGAGAACTTTGCAACAATATCTTCCGAAGAGAGATTTGTGATTTATTTCCGTGCCGAAGATTATGCAGGTAACTACACCTATGTTTCTTCAAACGGTATTGTAGTTGACAAAACAGCTCCCCAAATCACACTAACCTCTGATGTTGCAAATGAAAACGGTTATTACAATAAAGATGTCAAAGTCAATGTTGGTGTTGATGAGATGAGTCCAAACTGTTCGGGTATTAAGAATGTGTATTATGAGGTAATAAATGGCAATGAGGTTACACAGTCAGGAAATCTTTATAACTTTGATGTAAAAAGCCCCACCAAATCACAGTTTGAGCAAAAAATTTCGGGAAACATAACTGTTTATGCAGAAAAGAATAACTCTGATAATATAAAAGTTATCGTAAAAGCTGTTGATAACGCAGGAAATCAATCTGAAAGCTCTGTTGTTCTGAATATTAACAAAACAAATCCGACAATATCGGTTAAGTTCGACAATAATGATTTAAAATTCGCAGAAAATGAAAGAGGCTATTTTAATGCAAACCGTACTGCAACTGTAACAATCACAGACAGATTCTCAACATTTGATGCAAAAGCTGCAACTGACGGAATTGTAATTTCTGCTAAAGACATTAACGGAGAAGAAATATCACTTGACAAAACAAAGATGATTTCTAAGTGGGATACCAACGGTGATACACATACTGCTTATGTGAAATTTGACGAAGACGCAAACTACGATTGGTCTGTATCATACCAAAATAAGGCAGGAAAAAGTGCCGAAAAGGTGGATGTATCAGAACAGAAAACACCGTACAAATTTACAGTAGATAAAACATCACCTTCTCTTAAACTTACATATGAAAAAAATACGTGGAGCGAGCTCCTCCAAACAATTACATTCGGAATTTGGAGCAAGAGTGATGTGGAGGTAACTGCAAATGCGAAAGATGATATTTCACCGATAAAGAGTGTTTCTTATCACAAATATAACGGTGATACTGCACTCGGTGATAAAGAACTTGATGAACTCTACAACAATGGCGAATTTCAGGAGCATAATGCTCCTATTAAGGCTTCACCCGGTGAGCAGGCTGTAATTTATGGTCGAGTTGAAGATTATGCAGGCAATTATACCTATGTTTCTTCAAACGGCATAATAGCTGATAATAAAGCACCGGAAATTACATTTGATGTTAGTCCTAAAAACAAATACGGTAAAATTTACAACGAAGATGTAGATGTTTACAACGGAGATGTAGATGTTACAGTTAGTGTTAAGGATGTATGTTCGGGTATTAAATCCATAAATTATAAGGTGTATTGCGATGAGAATGTAACACAGGAAGATACTTATGAATTTAATATTACAGATCCTACAAAGGAACAGCTTGAAACAGAAATATCGAAACTTATAACTGTTGAGGCCGAAAAGAATAATTCTGATAATGTAAAAGTTGTTGTAACAGCTACCGACAATGCAGGAAACAAAACAAAAGACGACGAGCATACAATTTCACTTGTCATTGATAAGACTCCGCCTGAAATCAATGTGAAGTATAACAGCACAGCAAACAACGGTGCAAAAAACGGTTATTACACATCAAGAACTGCAACAGTGACTGTTACTGAAAGAAGCAGTCATTTTGATGGGGCTGATGCAACCAAGGGCATTATAATCAATGCCGTAGATGCAAAAAATAACAAGGTATCAGATGCTTACAAAATCAGCGGTTGGACTACTGTTAAAAATGATAGCAGAAACCCAGATAAGGATACGCATACGGCAACAATTAAGTTTGAAAAGGATGCAAACTACACATTTGCTGTATCCTATACTGATAAGGCGGGAAATGCTAATGACGGCGTTGATGTTTCGGGTCAAAGCAATCCGTATAAATTCACAGTCGATAAGACAAGTCCGACAGGTTCATTAAAGGCAAAGTCTGCCGAAGGACAGGAAACTGAATGGTCAGAACTGCGTAAGACATTAACATTTGGGTTCTGGTCGAAAAAGAAGATTACAGTAACAGGCAGTCAGAATGATAAAACTTCCCCTATTGCAAAGGTTGAGTATTACAAGGTTGAAGCCAAAAATGCAACCGACGGTACAACCCCTCTCACAAAGGCACAGCTTGACAATGTAACTTCATGGGCAAAATTCAGTTCGCTTGAAGTGCGTCCAAATGAGCAGTGTGCTGTTTATGTAAAAATCACGGACTATGCAGGCAACTATACTTACATAAGTACCAACGGACTAATTGCAGACAACAAAAAGCCCCGTGAGGAGTCAGTTGCACCTCAGGTAACTGTTAATCCTCAACAGCCACTCAACGGATTCTATAAGGGCAATGTCAAGGTGTCGATTTCGGTCAATGACCCGCTTACAGGCGGAACATATTCAGGTCTGAAAGAGGTATCTTACAGAGTTTACAGTCAGAATATTCTGACACAGGAAGGAACACTGTATTCATTCAACAAATCTAATCCGAAACAGTCTGATTTGCGCAGCAAGTGGACAGGTTCAATCACTGTTGACAGTGCAAAGAATAACAGTAATGATGTCCGAGTTGTAGTTTATGCAAAGGACAATGCCGCTAATGATTCGGAGGGTGTTGCAAAATTAAAGATTGATACAACCGCACCAAGAATTGATGTTTCATATGATAACAATTCTGCCGACAGCAATTCATATTTCAAGGCAGGACGAACTGCAAGAATTGTTGTTACAGAGCGTAACTTCAATCCTGATGATGTAGTTGTAAAAATTACAAATACTGACGGCAATATTCCGAGAATTTCTAACTGGACAAAAACTGTTGGAACAGGAAATCAGGATGATACAAGATGGACTGCAACAATTCCATATACTGCAGACGGAGATTATCATTTCAGTATTGCATACACAGACCTTGCCGGTAACAAATGCAGCGGAGAGAATTATGCAACAGGAACTGTAGCCGCAAAATCATTTACCATGGACAAAACTGCTCCTACAATTACTGTAAGCTACGATAATAATTCAGCAAGAAACGGCAATTATTACAAGGCTGACAGAACAGCTACTGTCACAATTATTGAGCATAACTTTGATGTCAATCGTGTAAATGTTTCATTCTCAGCAGGTGACAAAAAATCGCCTAATATGAGTGGTTGGAGTTCAAGTGGTGATCAGCATACAGCTACTATTGCTTATAGCAGGGACGGCTACTACTCATTTGACATATCAGTCAAGGATAAGGCAGGCAATGATTCCGCAAAATTTAATACGCAGTCATTCTACATTGATAAAACCGCACCAACCCTTGAAATAACAGGCGTTAAGAACAATTCTGCATATTCAGGAGATATTCTTCCTGTTGTTTCATATTCAGACGATAATTATGATGACAATAATGTTTCGATAAAACTTGTTGGTGCAAACAGAGATAATGTTGATCTTGAAGGTTACTATGACGATCAGATAAACGGAAAAAAGTTTATATTTTATGACTTTGAAAAAGAAAAGAAAGTTGATGATATTTACACTCTGACGGCAACACTTACCGATAAGGCAGGCAATACATCAACGAAGTCTGTTGTCTTCTCTGCTAACCGTTTTGGTTCAACATATGCCTTCGACAGTGCAACAAAAAAGCTTAACGGTGCATATTCAAAGAGCGTTAAAGATATTGTTGTGACAGAAACCAATGTCAATAAACTCAACAACATAAAAATAACACTATTCAAAAACAGTGACACTATCAAGCTCAAGAACGGTACTGATTACAGAATTGATGTGGAAGGCGGCAACGGAAAATGGTATAAGTATGTATATACTATTTTTGCAAAGAATTTTAGCGATGACGGTGTGTACAGACTTAGCTTCCATTCAGAAGATGCAGCTGGAAATATATCTGAAAATACGCTTGATACAAAGAACAAAGAAATTCGCTTTGGTGTTGATAAAACAAAGCCAAATGTAGTACTTGATAATCTTGAAAGCGGACAAACATATCCGTTGGAAAAATTAAAAGTTTCTATGATCGCAAATGATAATTTGCTTCTCAATTCAGTTGTTGTTTACCTTGATAATTATGACAAGGCTTATAAAACATGGGACGCAAAGGAAATTGCTGATATTTTAGGAAAAAACGGCGAATTTACATTTGATGTTTCAGGTAACTCTACCAGAGCGCATAAGATGAAAGTTGTTTGTACGGATGCGGCGGGTAACAAAATTACAAAAGAAATTAAAGATTTCTATGTAACAACTAACCTTTTTATACGATACTATAACAATAAGCTTTTATTCTTTGGCTCAATCGCAGGTTTCTTACTTATCGTAGGTGTGATTGTATATGCTATTGTTCGTAAGAAGAAAGCAAAGTAGTAATCCGGTACGGATTTGTTACTGTAAATGCAAGTATGGGGCTGTGAAAAAACTTCCCCTGTTTTGACAGCTACATGGAAAGTATGCCTTTTTAACAAATTGCCTTATTTTTCACAAAAACTGAAAGGAGCTGCGAAGAATGGAGTCTTAAACTTCATTTCTTCACAGCCCCTTTTCATATGGTTGACATCGCAATTCCGGCTTGATACAATATGATACGAGAATACAAGGAAGTTTAAGGCGGTTAGCACTCCCGAAAGGGGGTGATATGCATGACTGAATCGGTTTTGCTGATAATTTTACTTATAGCACTCGCAGAAGTCATCAATAGCATAAAAAAATAATCGCCCGACAGCCTCAAATATCGGACGATTATTTTATATTCGTTTTAAAACCTTGGGACTAACCGCTTTTAACGGTTTTCCTTGTGTTCTTATTATATATTATGCAAAAAGCAATGTCAATATTCCATTTGAATTTTATATGGCTGAAAATATTGAGCGGTGACGGAACTTTCCAACACCGCTTTTTTATTTGAATTCATCGTTAAGAATTTCATCAAGGTTATTGACCATTGCTGTGACGATTTCATATGAACCGCCGTCTGAGATTGACTTCATAAGAGCGTTTATGTTTTCTTCAAAATCCTTTGGCAAGAGGGTGCAATACTTTTTGCAGAGCTGAACCTGTCTTTTTTCACCGGGGTGTGTCTGACGGTTGAGTGCGAAGATAACATCAAAATAGCTTTCGAGAAAAGCGGTGATTCTGTGATTGACACTGACGATATCGCCACGCTCCTGAGCCTTTTTAATCTGCCTGTCATATGACGGAAGCTTTCCGTTCAAAAGGTTGCGGTTGTTTTTGATAATCGCACTGCGGAGATTTTCAGGAAAATCAATCTGCGCCATATCTCTGAATTTTGTAAAAGTGCCTGTCTTGTCAAAAAGAACCTTGCTGTTCTTGATATTGTGCCAAAATGCGGTTGTATAGCCGTTAAAAGCCTTGCCGCCCTTGATTACCGTATCAATATACCGACCGAACCTGTCAACTTCACGGTAGATTATGTCAACGGGAATACCGTTATTCATAACCGTGTTGTCCTCGCTCTCCCAATAATGATTGCCGAATTCTGCAATCGAACAGTATTTTTCGAGGAGATTTTCTCTTGTTTCAGCTGTCGGAATTTCAGCGCAGTAAACATAAATATCGTAGTCCGAATTTTCTTCACTTGCACCTGTTGAACGAGAACCGCCGAGTGCGACAGCCTCAACCGTATCAAGCGACTTGAGTGCAAGCAAAATTTCTTCAAGGTTTGCGTCCTTAACATTGTATTCCGCAAAATTCATAGTTTTGATCTCCTTTATTTTATGGTATCATATTCCTTTGTCGGATTAAGCTGTAACTTCTGCCGTTTCGGTTGGACTTGTCTTATCTTCAAGCACAACCCTTTTGCCTCTCCAACCGCCCTTTATCCAGCGGATAAACACAACGACACCTCTGAAAATTTCATCGGCAGCCATGGCAATCCAAATTCCGGTAAGTCCCATTCCGAAATGAATTCCGAGCAGCCAGCCGAGTCCGACACTCAAAAGCCACATTGAAAAAATTGCGAGTGCAGTCGGGAATTTAACATCGCCGGCGGCTTTCATACTGTTGATTATAACAAGGTTTGTCGTTCTGCCGAATTCAAGAATAATCGCAATGAACATAACCGATGAACCGAGTGCGATAACAGCCTTATCGCCTGTGAAAAGTCCGAGTGTAAACGGCGAAATCAACCAGTTTACAATTGCAACCGAGATTGAAATTATCATACCGAAACGCAAAGTTTTCAGCACTCTGCGGTATGCAAAATCGTAATCGTGAGCGCCTACGCTGTGACCGACAATAATCTGCGTTGCATTTGCAGCGGCAAGAGCAATCATATATGTGAACATTGAAAGCATATTAGCGTAGATTTTTGCGTTGATTGCAACGATACCCATTGTGTTAATGAATGCCTGTAAAAACAGCTGTGAACAGTCGTAGGAAATGTTCTCGCCTGCTGTCGGAATGCCGAGTTTAAGAAGGCTTTTGAGAACATCATACGGAAACGGGCGAAGATATTTAAGGCTGAACTTGCCTTTGATAACCGTGTAGAAGTATATAACAGATGCAATTACCGCAATAACTCTGCTTCCGCATGTGGAAACAGCCGCACCCGACGCACCGAGTCCGAGAACCTGAAGCGGTCCGTAGAGCAAAAGAGCATTTCCGCAGATATTGATAATGTTCATTCCAAGACCGATAATCATACCGAAAACAGTTTTGCCGTTGCTTGCAAAAATTGAGTTAAAAGCATTAATAAGCGCCTGAGTAAAGATTGTACCGCCGACTATTCGCATATACATATCCGATTCGTCAAGCATTGCCGCAGGCACCTGCATTGCCTCAAGCAGATTTCGGCTGAATATGAAAACAACAAAGCTGATTACAATACTCAGCACAAGGTTGAATGACAACGCAACCGTGTAAATCATATTCATCTTTTCTTTTTTACCTGCCCCAAGGTACTGGCTGACGATTATGCCCGTTGCGCTTGATATAATGTTAAAGGCAAGAGTCAGAAAACCGAGAACCTGGTTTGCGTTGCCGATTGCACCAACGGCGGTTTCGTTGTAGTTTGAGAGCATAATTGTGTCAACATAGCCGAGTGAGATGCCGAGCAACAGCTGTAAAAATATCGGCCACGCAAGCTTGATTACGCGCTGATTCATAACTGAATCGTTCGGATTTTTGAGTTTTGAAGAAGTAGCAGACATAATGTAATCTCCGTTGAATAAAATGATTAATATAAGTTTTAATGTTTTGAATGTTTTGAAAAAATAAATTCTGTGTAAATTGTGCATTGCCGTTGTTCTGACTGCTTGACCGCCGTGTATTTGAGATGTATAATCTAATTGCGGATGGTTGCAATCTGTCGCAATCTTCAAACTAAGTTCAGATAACCGACGGTTGTTTTCGATAAAATCAGAAAAAATACAACGCAAATGCGAAAGGATAAATAGGTATGAATATATGCGTTTTTGGCTCATCAAGTGAGCAAATTGACAAAATCTATCTTGAATCTGCCGAGCATCTCGGCAAAAAGATTGCCGAAAAGGGCTACAACCTTGTTTTCGGTGCGGGAAAATACGGTGTTATGGGCGCATCTGCCCGAGGCGCATACAGCGCAGGTGGCCACACAATCGGAGTTACACCCGATTTTTTTATTGATGTGGGTGTTGTTTTTGACAAATGCTCCGAACTTATTGTAACAGATACAATGCGTGAACGCAAAGGTATTATGGAAGATAAAGCGGACGCTTTTGTAATCTGTGCCGGCGGTATGGGGACTTTTGAAGAATTTTTTGAGGTTCTCACACTAAAGCAGCTTAACAGACACACAAAGCCTATAATTATATATAATGTAAAAGGCTACTATAACTCAATGCTTGCAATGCTTGACAATGCCGTAAGTGAAAAGTTTATGACCAATGCCTGTAACAGACTCTACACGATTGCCGATACCGAAGAAGAGGTTTTCAATCAGCTCGAGAATTATGTTCCGTTCACCTACAATAAATATGAGTTTCTCAAAAAGGACGGTGAGCAGAATGGCTGACCAATGCGAATTTTGTGCAAACTTTGTCAGTGATGACGAATTCGGTGATTATTGCAATATCAACCTTGACGAGGACGAAATGGCAAGGTTTTTAACCCGAAGCACAGACACCTGTCATTACTTTCAACTTTATGATGAGTACAAAATAGTGAGAAAACAAAATTAAATAATTTAAAACAGCAATATAACAAAATAAGTTACACGGTTGTAACTTTTGCCTCAAATTTAATTAAATGTCGTTTGTTATTATTGTAAACCTAAAATCCCCTTAATTAAAGGGGATTTTTTGTTTTTTTATATCATTTTAAAGGTTAGAATATGAATAAAAGACAAGCAGATTAAGTCCATTAAAATATAATCGAATAAGAAAAGTTTAGAGGAATGCACAAATGTAATGTGAAAATCTTGTGAATTCATCCAAAAAAAATGACAGAGGACAAATAAATATTGCAAAATGTGCGTTGAAGGTATAGAATATTATTATATTTTGTACAGCAGTGCACCATTTTAGTGCATTATTTTTTAAGAGGAGAGGGTTTTTGTGGGCCTTTTTAACAGGATTATTGATAAGATGGTCAGCGACAAAGTTCCATTTAAAAAGAGAAAAAGGCTGATTGTTTTTGTTGCAATCATAACCCTTCTTTCAATGACAACAGCAACGGTTGCGTGGTTCTCGGTAAACACGTTTGCAGGTGTGGACAGGCTTGACCTCAATATCAGCCTTGCCGCTCAGCTCAAAGTAAGTATGGAAAACCACGGCAAAGACCTTGAAAAATACGGCAAGGTAATCACAAATGAAATGATTGACGATTACCTTAAAAAGCACGGTTCAAGCCTTGAAGATACGGTGCTTGACCCTGTCACAACAAGAGAGGGTACAGAGTTCACCAATCAGCGCGGCACAGTCAGAGAGCCTAACAAGCGCAGCTACCTTGAGTTTGAATGCTACTTCATCGCAACCGAGGAAATGTGGGTTCATCTCACAACCGAAAGCACAAAAGCAGGCGCTGATGACGGTACAAAGGTGTCAACAGAGTCAACCGGTGCAAAGGCTGATGTAGTAAATTGTACAAGAGTTGATTTCACAGCCGAGGGAACAGGCAACGGCACAACAATTTATGAGCCGAACAGAAGCACTCCCGTAAACGGACAGACAACTTTTGATTTGCCGTCAGGTTCAATGGTTTACTCAAACAACACGAGACTTTTCCATCTTAATCAGCTCGAACCTGTTAAGGTAACAGTTCGCCTTTGGATTGAGGGTAACGACCCCGAGTGTGATGACGATGTTCAGGATGCACAGCTTTCTGTACAGCTTGGCTTTGTCGGATGCGATAAGGACAATAAACCAATATCTTAATTAACAACAACCAAACGGATTTAACTTTTGAGGGGAGAGAAAAACTTGTTCGGAAAAAAGAAACCAAAAATTGAACAACCGATTACTCCCGAGGAGTTAAGTCGCTTAAACGATAAGAAAATGGCAGATGCCGAGATTGAACATTTTCATGTAAAAAATGATTCAATCGAGATTGTAAAATACAAAAAGCGCAGACGGCTTTTGAGCATTATCCTTTCGGTCTGCATAATCATTCTTCTTATTCTGTTCATTGTTTCAACGCTTGTAACGCAATGGGGCGACTTGATTATCAGCATTGATTCTCCTGCCGTAAAAAAAGGTATCGTGCTGAGCGAAGACCCTGACTTTAAAACTCAGAGCGCATCGCTCACAGCGGAACAGGTTAAGGATGTTACAAACATTACATATGCGTGGCTTCCTGTTGACCTTGACACAAGCAAGGACGGTGCGCACAACGGTAAAAACTATGTTGCTTATACATTCTATTGTAAAAATAACGGAGAGGTTGAGCTTGACTATGATGCTGTGCTTGAAATCACAGGTGCGGCGAAGTCGGCAGATGAAGCAACCCGAGTTATGATTTACAAAAACGGCAAGAGCTCAATTTACGGCAAAGGTCAGTACAAAGACAGAAGCAAAGCCGAAACCGATTGCACAAAGTTTGTAAGCGATAAGGAAGTTTATAAAACATCAACCGAAAAATTCAAGGTTGGCGATATTGATAAATACACAATCGTAATTTGGATTGAGGGTAACGATCCCGAATGTATCGACGATATCCGTAACGGTCATGTAAGAATGAGAATGCTGTTCTCGGTTCGTGACGATGAAGAATCCACAGCAAAACCGTAATTTTCGGTACAGTATTACATAAACTTGGTATTATGTGCCTCGGCACTGATATAGCAAAAAATCCCTATGGTGTTTTAGGGACAAAAAATTATTTTATTTAGGAGGAATTTCTCTATGAAAACAACATCAAGAAAGAGATTATTAATCTCTTCCGTAGCAATGCTCCTCGTGGCAATGCTCGCACTTGGTACAGCAACATTTGCTTGGTTCACATCAAACACAACTTCAAAGGCTGATGATTTCCACGCAACAACAACAAAGGTAAGTACACTTGTTATCAGTAAGAATGATAAGAAATGGAAAACACATGTTGAATACGGTGTTGGTACATCAAACACAGAGATGAAGGAAATGTACCCTGCTTCTTCAGAGAACGGTACTAACTGGTGGAACGGTGTTGCTAAAGACGGTACAGGTGAACTTGACACAGAGACTGCTTTAACATCAGTAACAGATAACCAAGATTACATCTTCAAAAACGAACTTAACGTTAAGAACGATGGTCAGCTCAAAGTTGGTGAAATTACAATTAAAATTAACGGTATCAACAGTGACTACGCTCGTGTTGCTCTTGTTCCTAAGGGCGATGCACAGGATACTAATGTAGTAACAACAACAGGAAAATTTGGTGATGCTGGTACAGTATTTGCAACAGACTCTGAGAAGTATAATCCAATCAATGCTGCTGGTACAGGCGTTAACACTGGTGTAACAATCGCATGTGATGGTACAGCTACTGTAACAGTTCCTGATCTTGGTCCTAACCAGGTTGCTTACTATGACCTTTATGTATGGTTCGAGGGTCAGGATAAGGATTGTAAGAACTCTAACTCAGGTCAGCAGATTCCTGACCTTTCATTCGTAGTTCAAGGTACACCTGTTTCTGAATGATCAGAAAATAGGATAATTTTTAAAAACGCAAAATTCTAAACGCAATGGAGACCCCTTATGAAAAAAGTTATAAAAAGAATAGTAAACATAGTAATTGATATTATTGTAGTTTTGATTCTGGCAGTTTCGATTTTAATCGTTACATTGTCACTAACTTCCAAATCATCAGGGGTCCCCAATGTTTTCGGTGTTGCGCCCCTCAGCGTTCTGACAGGTTCAATGGAAGATACAATTAATACAGGCGATCTTATTTTCTGCGAGGTTACAAATGATCCTTCATATGAATATAAGAAAGGCGATATTGTTACTTTCCATAAGGATATCAACGGTAAATCTGAACTCAATACTCACCGAATTGTTGAGGTTGTTAAGGATGACAACATTACCTATTACAGAACACAGGGTGACAATAAGAAAACTAACCCTGAGCCCGATGAAGAACTTCAAACTTCTTCATCAATTGTCGCCAAATACACAGGTACAAAGATTGGCGGCGTGGGTAACTTTTTAAGCTTTATCAGAACTCAGCTTGGATTTTTCCTCTGCGTTCTGCTTCCGATGATTATTTTCTTTGTTTATGAAGCGGTTCGTGTTGTTCTCAACCTGCTTGCCTACAATAAGGAAAAAACGCTCGAAGAGGCAAAGCTTGCGGTTGATTCCGCCGAGCTTACCGAAGAACAGAAAAAGAGAGCTATTGAGGAATATCTTGCCTCCGTCGGAGAAAATCAGGACAAGGCGGAAAATGAGCCTGAAGTACAAACACCTGCTGACGGCAACAGCTCCGCTGAAAATTCCGATTAAGTATTGACAAATTTGTCCCTAACGCACTTATAGCGTTTATCGTAACGGTATATTTCTTTCTCAGTATCAAAGCTGAGAAAGAAATACAGTTACATACTGTAGGGGCGGTCATCGGCCGCCCGCCTTGAAGAGCTGTCCTTTAAAACAGATTTCAGATAGGAATTTAGAGATGTGTTCTTACACAAAAGATGAGAGTAGATTTTTTTAAGGAGACGAAGTACCGTGGATACAGTATTTAAATTTCTTTTTGAATTTCTCGGTCAGTTTTTTGGCTCATTATGGTCAATAATCACCGGGTTATTTGGCGGAGTAGGCAATGCCTTTGATTTTTCCGCTTATGTAAACATTATTAATGCCTATACCACGGAGCTTGGCGGCCTCGCATGGGTAATTGCGATTATTGCCATTGTGCTTCTGGTTGCTGTGCTTGCACTTTGCGTATGGCTTATTGTCGTCGCTGTAAAAAAGTTTATTCGTTCGCACAGAAGAAGAAAAGATACAGATTCTCTTGTTAAAGAGGTTCAGGCACTCAACAAAGAGGTTATGAGACTCAACCTTGAAAAGGATAAGATTCTCTCTATGAAGGTTTCACAGATTGGTCTTAACCCCAACGAGATTTCAGAGCTTACAGGCGAAGAAATCGAGTCGCTCAACAACGGCGAAGAAGAGGACACAGGCGAAAGCCGTTTCTACAAACTTACGGAAATCGACCAGCTTTGGGCAGATTATGTTCCGCCGGTTTATGACAACGATATCACACTTCCCGAGTTCTGTGAGCGTTTCAGACTCTTTGCTTGTTCACAGCTTGGTCTTTACTACGATATTAAGCTTATCAGACTTTTTGTTGCTGCGTTTGCATCTACCAGACTTATTATCCTTCAGGGTATTTCAGGTACAGGTAAAACTTCACTTGCTTACGCCTTTGGTAAGTTTGTAAACAATCCTTCAATCGTTGCTTCCGTTCAGCCGTCATGGCGCGACAGAACAGAGCTTTTCGGTTACTTCAACGAATTTACAAAGAAGTTTAACGAAACCGAGCTTCTCCGTGCAATGTATGAGGCATCGTATAACGAAAACATCTATGCGGTAATCCTCGATGAGATGAATATCGCTCGAGTTGAGTATTACTTTGCCGAGATGCTTTCAATTCTTGAAATGCCGTCAAGAGATGAGTGGGTTGTTGATATCATCCCGAACTCTTGGCCGTCTGACCCGAAGCATATCGTGAACGGTCAGCTCAAAATTCCGCCGAATATGTGGTACATCGGTACTGCGAATAACGATGACTCGACATTTGCTATCACAGATAAGGTTTATGACCGTGCTATGCCGATTAACATCGACAAAAAGGGTGTTGCTTTTGACGCACCTCTCACAGACTCTGTATACATTTCATACAAACATTTTGAGTACATCCTCAATGCCGCTAAGGTTCAATTTGTTGTTTCGGAAGAGAACCTCAAAAAGATTGCTCTCCTTGACGATTATGTTATTGAGCATTTCCGCATAGCTTTTGGTAACCGTATTGTAAAACAGCTCCGTGACTTTGTTCCTGCTTATGTCGGAACAGGCGGTACAGAGCTTGACGGTCTTGACTATGTTCTTGCCCGCAAGGTATTTAGAAAATTTGAGTCGCTCAATCTTTCATACATTCGTGATGAAATAGATGGCCTTTGTGCGTATATTGACGAGCTTTTCGGCGAAGAAAATATGACTGAGAGCAAGGATTATCTCCGTATGCTCAAGAAGCTTGTATAATTTTAGCAATTCAGGGCGAACTCTGTTCGCCCTTTGCTTGGTGAAAGGACTTTGTTCCTTTAGCGGTAAAACTATCTGATTGGAGAAAAATCAATGGCTGATTTTGGTAAATATTTCAGAGCATATATGTATATGCAGGACATTCTGAAAAATGATTTTACTTACAATTACATAACAGAAGGCCTTAAGGACGGCGATAAGGGCGAGGATAAGCTCGACGGTAAGACCAACGAAAAGGTAATTGATATGGAATGGGTTGTTGCCATTGAGGAAACACTTCCGTACATTCAGAAAGCAATAGACGAACAGCGCCGTTTTATTAAGCAGGTTGACAATCTTGTTAGAGTTGAGCTTGCAAAAAAGATTGGCCCCGAGTCGGTTAAGCACCTTTCGCAGCACACTAACTTTATTGCCAAGGTTGAGGGTGATATGGTAACGCCTAACAAAATCCTCACAATTGAGCGTGAGGAAAGCTTTGCTATTTATGAAAACCGTGTGCTTATGACGCTGATTCGCAAAGCGCTTCACTTTGTTGACGATAAATATTCAAAAATGAAAGATGTGCCGAACGACAGCTATAATAAAATTTCTATGGTTCGTCACATTGATTTTAATGAGAAAAAAGTAGATTTTAATCTTAACTATATAAATGAATCTCACGAAACTCTTGCAGATGACCTTGATGTTCTTGATGTTTCTCAGCTTTCGGACTTTGACAGAATCAGAAGAATCAGAACAACTCTTAATGAGTTTTTAAACACTCAGTTGATTAAGGAAATCTCAAAAGAGCCTGAGGTTCGTCCTCCGCTCACGCAGACCAACCTTCTCAAAAAGAACCCCAACTTTAAAAAAGTGGTTGAGCTGTGGAACTTTCTCGACAGCTACAAACGTAAAGGCTTTGAGGTCGTAAGCGAGGAATACAACGGCAAAATGACAGATACTGTTCAGCAGGATGTTTACTTTGCGATGGGATTCCAGCATTTTATGATGTCTATTGCTACAAACCCGGGACTTCGTTCAATCCTTAAGGAACAGTACGACGCTGAAAATGCACGAATTGCCGAGGAAGAATCAAAGCCGCAGAAGACCCGCGAGGCGGTTATGCAGGCACAGCTTGATGCTGTTCGTAAAGAGGAGATGGAAATCCGCCTTCGTGAAATCCGTGAACGCGAAAAGAAAATTCTTGACCTCACGAATGAAATCAAGAATTTAAAGGTTATAATTGATCAGAAAGAACAGCAGATTCTCACTCTTAGGGGCAGGGTTTCTGCTCTTGAAGACCAACTTCAAGAGGTTAAGAAAGAGCTCCAGCAGACAAAACTCAAGTTGATGGAGGCAGAAAAGAGAATTGCCGAGCTTGAGGAAGAAAATCAGCAGTTAAAAGATACTATTGAAGAGTTGAATAAAACGATTGATGAACTCAATCAGACTATTGACACACTCAATAAAAAAATAGTAGAATTAAATGACAGAATTCTTGTTCTTGTGCAGGAGAATGCTCGTTTGCAGACAAAGGTGAAAGAGCAGGAAACTGTTATCGCCGAGCAGAAGGCTCATATTGCAGAGCTTGAAACTCAGGTTGCCGAGCAGCTTGCAAAGATTACGGCTCTTACGGAAAACCTTGAAAAATGCCATGCGCAGATTGAAGAGGACGCTCGTAAGATTACCGATTTGTCTGACAAAAATGAGAAGCTCACTGATACTCTCCAAACCGAACGCATTCAGCATAAGGAAACAGTCAACAAAATGAATGCTGATTTTGCTGAAGAAAAACAGCAGATGAACGACGCTCATTCGGCAGAGGTTGAATCGCTTAACCATAAATTCAACGATGCAGAGGCTGAACATAACACTTATGTAGCAAAGCTGAATGCGGATTTTGCGGCAAAGGCAAATGAAACAGAGCAAAAGCATCTTAAAGAACTTGCCGATAAGGAAGAGGCTCACAGAAATGAGCTTGTTGAAATTAAGGAAGCCAACCTTAAATCATCAGCCGCAAATGACGCCGCTCATGCGTCAGAGCTTAAAAAGGCATACAAATCGGTTGACAAAAAGGTTGAGCAGGCAGAAAAGGCTTGCGAAAAGCGTATGAAAGCCAAGGTTGCCGAGATTAAAAAAGAGGCTCAGGCTGAAATTCGCAAAGCCGAAAAGAAAGCAGGCGAAAAAATCAGCCTTGCAAGGGAAGAAGTCAAGTCAATTAAGGATGTCGGCGATTTGTTCGTTCGTGACTTCGGATTCGGCAATGTTGCTGTTGTTTCTAAATATGCCGAAGAGCTTGCAAAATTCGGCAAGATTTCAATCGTAGACGAGCTTATGGACGCTCAAAAGTCTGTAAGATCACTTTGCATTTGCAGAAGCAAAAAGGGTGTTATGCTTGCAGGATATTCCCGTAACGGTGCAGATGTTTACAAAATCTATAAAAAGCAGGCAGACCTTGAAGTTGCTTTTTCGGATTTGTGTTCAAAGCTGAAAAGTGCCGGAAGGCTTCCGCTTGTGATAACATTCTCAGGAGTTGACAGACCGTTTGCAATGAACTTTGAAAACATTGTTCGTGAGTCAACAGGCAAAAAAACTACTGTTGTTCATAACAAAACATTGAAGGCTGACGGATTTGTTGCCGTTTACTATAGTGTAGAATAAGGGGCAAAAATGAAAAACTCTACTGCGCCCAACAGAAAAACGGGCAGAATGATTGCTAAAAATTTAATAGTTCTGTTCACTGTTGCACTTGCCGGCTTTTGCGGCATTCAGGCGTGGTTTACGGATAAGAGTTCAGCTGATGCCGACGGTATAAATGTTGAGTGTCAGGCACCTGACGGTATTGAAATTGCTGTTGTTAAGCACGGCGATCCGGCTCCGAAGGATGACACAGCGTACAAAAATACGATTGAATTGAACAGCAAAAATTATTCGTTTATTAATGATATCAAGATGACTGAGGTTTCGAGCGACGGATACACATTTTATAAGCCGCCTCTCAAGCAGGAAAACGGAGTTGCTACTCCTATTCTTGATGCTGACGAATGGGAACTTGCCGACAGTTCGGTTCACTACCTTTCTTTTGACCTGTATGTTCGTTCAAAATCCAAGTTTGATATTTATCTGGACGGTAAATCTAAAATCAGTCCGAATGCAAAAAATCTGACAGGTGAAAATGCAGATAATAAGAGTGATTTCGGTGAAAGCGGTGTCTCAAAGGGAATTTCAAGAGACTGCGTAACCGGTGCGGTAAGGTTTTCGGTTGCAAATTATAATACTAAAGAAACAAAGCTTTTGTGGATTCCTGCTCCGAACATTTTTCTTAATGTAAATACAGATACAACAAAGTATTCTGTAAGCACAGACAAGCGTTTGGGTGAATCATATTCGCACGGTTATTATGTAAAAAACGGTAAATGGGAAATAACATCCGTTTCCGCTAATGATGATTCACCACTCGGTAAGGTTCTTGTTGCAAACAGCAAAGGCTTTACAGACAACGGAGATTACACATATGAGCTTGGTGCAAAGAAAAAAATTATGACTTTGGAAAAAAAGGACGCGACTCAAGACAGCAAATATACAGGAATGGTAACCTGTAATATGTGGGTTGACGGCGAAGACGCAGAGGCAAGACTTGCCCTTGTAAACGGAAAGTTTAAAGCAAACCTTGTTCTCTCAAAGGGCGATGTACAACAATAAATAAAAATCAGGAAAGGAGCAATGAAGTATGAAACTGAAAGAAAGAATGCAGAATTCGTTTTTTGCACTTTCCGATAACAGACTTCTTGGCAGAAAAAAGCTCGCAATTTCATATGTATCATTGTTCCTTGTTTTTACTCTTGTGCTTGTGACAACGGTGGCATGGTTTACCGTAAAAGATACGGCAAGTATTAATTCTCAGGCGTTTTCACTTGAGTCAAGTGCGGCACTCCGTGTCAATGACGGTCAGGAAGATCTTTCAAACCACCTTGTTGTTAAAGACTTTAAGCTTGAAGAGGCTTCAAGCGTTGACGGAAGGAATATGTTCTTCCCGTCAGAGGGCAACTTTAAGGATTCAACATCTGCCATGAAATTCCGTGAAGGAACTGTAGGCGATAGGAATAAAACATATGTATATAAGGACTTTAAGCTTAATGCCGATTCAGATATGACAAATGTTTATATCAAAGGTTATAATATTACAATTACTTCGGCAGACGGTACAGTTCTCGGCAAGTTTGACGGCTCAACCGAGATTATTCGTGACAATGACGGCGTTCCTGTCGATCAGAAGGTCTATGATCCTTGTCCGTTAAGACTTGCGTTTATTACCGACAGCAGTAAAACTCCTACTGTAATTGATCCAAGTGCTCTTATTGACGAGCATGCTAAAAATTATAATGCAGTAAGCTCAACAAATATGGTCGGCTCTCCTACTACGAAGCTTTCATCATGCAAGACATTTTCTGATTTCTATTTCTATTCAGGCGAAAGCTTGTTCACGCTTTTAGGTCAGAAACCTCTTGATGTAACATTGGTAGCGTGGTTTGAGGGTGCGTATGAAGATCAGTCTGTTTATGATAAGTATGCAGGTGCATCGGTTACAATTGATGTTGAACTCGAAAGTAACTACAATGATATGGAGGCTATCACCTTTATTGATAAAACAAAAGGCGATGATGGCAAAGAGAATCCATGGATTAAAACAAATGACTGTATAGTTACCATGCAGTATAAAGATACTGATGCAACTCAGAAAACTGTCGTTATGAAAGATCTTGGTTCGGTAGACGGATATAACACATGGACAGCTGCGTTGCCAAAAGATGTAATAACGGATATAAGCTTTTTCAGATTCAGTACGACGAATAATATAATCTATAACTCATGGCATACCAGGGCTAATGTAAACAACGAATTGATTAAGAACACTACGGTACAAGACTGGATGAAAAATGACAAGGATTTGTATCCGTTACAGGAAAGCAGAATTGTAAACGGTAACCGCAGCCTTGTTTATACTGCCAGGAGAGGTAACGGTTATGGTAAAACCGATAATACTGCTCAAAGACTGTCCCCTTGTATCGGATACTGGGATTATAGTCCGGGCGGCTCAACTGTTGAAACAACAACACCTTCAACCACAACTCCGACAAGCGGAGGAGGATCTTCCGAAGATCCTAAAATAAATACAAGTGTGTATCTCAACATTCCGGGTAATAATAAACAGTGGCTCAGAGATTATCTTAAAAGCGGAAATTATCAACCTTATGTAGTTTATAAATATGAAGGCAAAGAAACAAACCATTTGATGAAGTTTGAATCTGACGGTGCAAGGTGTACACTTGATAACTGCAGTGCGCCGAGAGGCTCACGAGTTATCGGATTTAAGTTTGTGAACGAGAAAGGTAATCACACTCTGCTTATTCCGGCAAAGAATGAATATATATTCTCCACACCGTACAATGTTTCTTATGATGTAACCAACGATGATACCGCAACGTATCATTAATAATGCAAAATATAAAAAGGAGGTGTCACAATGAAAGAGAGATTTGCTCTTTTGGCGGCTTATTTTAAAGAAAAGCTTGCAATCGGCAAAAAGTCGGGCAAAGAAAAGAGAAAAAGCATGATTTTAAGCATTGTGGCACTTGTTGAAGTGTTGGCAATCGCTATCGTGTCGGTTTCTGCATGGGTGGAAACAATTTCAACCATTAAGCTTGATTTGAATAACGGTACAATTGATAACTATGTGTTTACCAACGCTAATATCGGCTACGGTAACAGCTATGACGGAAATACAATTGATCTTACAAAATATTTTCGTCAGGCAGGCGATGTTCACCTTGCCTCGGCAACAAGCGCAAACGGCATAGATGTTTATTTTCCGACCTTAGCTGCAAACGGCGCGCCGTCCGGTGCATACAGAAAGGCTACTGTAAACGACAAGAATGTCAACTACATTGATTTTTCTTTCAATGTTACCGCAAAGAGAACAAAGGCGTCATTCTATTTTGAGAATGTTCCCACAATCAAGGTTAACGGTGCTGATGCAGACGAGGAAAAGCTCCGTGTTTCATTCGTTTGTGACGGCAGTAATACGGTTGTCTGCGGTAAGAGCAACAGCACGACAGAGGTTGTTGCCGGTACAACCCTGAATACTAAAAAACCGGAAAATGTCAAATCTTTCGGTTCATACACGGGTTCAACAGCAGAAAGTCCTCTTTTTACCGTTCCGGCAGATTCAAAACCGCGCAAGGTTACAATGCGTGTGTGGTTACAGGATGACAGCAGAGAGACAAAGTATGCCGGACAGACTGTTACAATTGACAAATTCAAGCTTATCACTCAGAGTCCCCAGGCAGGAGAATTGACTTTTTACGATAAAACAACGGGCGATCCATCTCTCGGTGCGGGTTGGGCTACAAAAAGCAATCGTGCAATCTGGATTAACCAGGCCGGCAAAAGCAAGTATGAAAAGCTTTCAAAGGATTCGAGCGGTAACTATTTTATTAAGCTCGGTTCAGACTATACAGATAATCCTAACGAAATAGTTACCTTCTACAGCTGCGAACCAACCGTAACATCGAATCCGCAGAACAGCTATGTTGCAAAATGGACAACAACTCTGCAAGCTGGTGTTGATGCCGATTCACAGACATTCACAGCCTACGGATATATGGATTCGTCAAATAACGGCTACGGCACATGGGGAGAGGTTCAGAAAATTCTCCTCTCAAGTGAAGATTCAAGTACATTGCCGATGACAAAGGTTGACGGAAAGTATCTTGCGGTTGATATGTATGTTCAGGGCAGTTCAACTCCGATAGCAATGACTTTTGAACTGAATGAAAATGCGTCACTCAGCGGTTGGGTTGCATATTTGCCAAATCCTAACAGCGATGCCGCACGTTCAATTACATTCAAATTTACTTACAACGGCAAAGATTACAGCATCAGCGCACCGAACAGAAATTCTTCGGTGAACTATGTTATTACTTCACAAAACACAGGCTACTGGGCGCCTCCGGCTATTGTTTCCGTTCATTCTACATGTGAGGATGAAAAGGATAATAATGCTGTAATGGGCACAGTAAGCGTAACAGGCGGTATGGACGGCGCAACAAGAGTTAAGGTTACTGCCGGAACAAAAGTAACTCTTACCGCAACTCCAAAAAGCAGTAAGTATACATTCCGTGGTTGGTACTCTGATGCTTCTTTTACAAATCCTGTTGAACTTGATAACGGTGGAATAACAGCAACAGATACCACAAAAGAATACAAATTCTATGCCAGATTTGAAAGACAGTACCTTGTTGAGGGAACTGCGGTTACAGGTGCATCGGTTGATGACAGCACAGGCGGTACTGTTACAATGGAAGGCAAGACATCAAGCAAGGTTTCACAAAACTTCCTTGAGGGCAGCAGCACATCGCTTACTGCAACGGCAAGAACCGGCTACGATTTTGTCGGTTGGTATTATGATGAAGCTTGTACAAAAAGCTACAGCAAAGAAAATGTAATTGAACTTAACAATATTCAGGAAAATCATTCCTATTACGCTCAGTTCAAGATAAAGACCTTTACCGTAAAGGCTGTTGCAAAACAGGCTGACGGTGCCGATGTCGGTACGGTTGAGTTTACCGCACCTGAAGCGGTAGCTCCGGGTACTTCTGTTACCGTTACGGTTAACTACGGCGGTTCGGCAACATTTGTTGCAAAGCCATCAAAGGACGGATACAAATTTGTTGCGTGGACTGACGCTGAAGGTAACCAGATCGACCTTAATTCGGAATACACCAGAAAAAATATTAAAAATGACACAACACTTTATGCCAAATTTGAGCTTATAAACCTTGACCTTAAGGTATACCCTGTTCTTGACGGAAAGGTTAATGAAACAGTCGGTACTCTTAACCTCGGTTTAGGTTCGGCAGTTACGAAAATTGAAACCACAGTTAAGTGGGGTTCAACCGTAACACTTAAGGCAACTGCCAAAGAAACTGTTTCTTCTCAGTATAAATTTGAAGGTTGGTACACGGATTTGGCTTGCACCAAAAAAGCCGATTCCACGATTCTTAATAATTGTGCATATTCCAGCGATGTAATTGATACCAAGGCAATAAAGGCTAACCTCACACTTTATGCAAATTTTATCGATGTTACTCCACGCACTGTAACTGCAAAGGCTTATTATAACGGTGCGGTTGACGCAACGGCAGGCACCGTTAAGGCGGGTTCATCAGCTGCAGGTGCAACATCCCAGACAATCGTAACCAACGGCAAGAGCGTTACTCTTAAGGCAACTCTTTCGGATGAGAATATGTATATATTCTCGGGTTGGTACGATGAAAACGGCACACTCAAGAGCAATGAGCTTGAGTACACAACTCCGAAAGTTACCGCAAATTATACTTATCATGCTAAGTTTATGATAAAGACATTTGAAATTAAAGCGGTTTCTGTCGGTTCACACGGTACGGTTAAGTTTACTTCACCTGTATCCGATGCGTCAAAGACGAGCGTATCAGTTACAGTCAACTATAATGACAGCGTAACATTCCTTGCTACTCCTTCCGCAAGCGAAGGCTACAAGTTTGTCGGTTGGTATGATGATTACACAGGAGAGCGTGTGTCAACATCAGAACAGTATACTGTAAGCAAGGTTACTTCTAAATTAACACTCAATGCTAAGTTTGAACTCATCAAGTATAAGGTCAATGCACAGGCTGTTACTGACGAAACAATCAGCACAACAGGCGGAACAATTGAGTTTGGCAATGTTGCAGATGCAAATGCAGTTGAGTGGGGCACAGCTATAACACTCACAGCAAATGCAAAGACAGGCTACGAGTTCAAGGGCTGGTATTCAGATGCCGCTTGCACAAAGGCATATGTAACAGACAATGCAGTTAATCCGCTTGACATTACAGTGAAGTCGAATGTAACGGTATATGCTAAGTTTGCGAAGAAGACTGATTCAACAACAACAATCTATTTTGAATCACGCAACTGGGATAAGTATAATGCATATGTCTACGCATCATCTGATAAAAGCAAATATTACAGTAAGCCATGGCCTGGCACTGAGGCAACATTAGATTCTGATACAGGTTACTATAAGTACGAATTCAATACATCTGATGACGGCAATTTCAGAGTTATTGTAAATAACGGCAGTGGCTCACAGTATCCTGGAGTAGATCAGCCAGGTCTTGAGGGTACAATCGGCAAGACATACATCTTCAAGAGCGATAATGCACTTGAAGAATTTGACCCAGAAGAATTTGACCCAAACGCTAAGGTTACAATCACATTTGACCAGTCAAACGTAGCTTGGGTAACCAATGGATATGCAAGATTGTTCGCTTATGATACCGGCAAAAAGAAGGAATATGAAATGACATATTCTAACTCTAAGTGGACAGTATCAGTTCCTGCAACTGTCAATAATATCACATTCTACAGATGTACTCCAAAGGGATTCGGAACGGATAAAGCACCAGGCGATGGCAGTGCGGCAGGTTACTGGAACCGTTGGTTGGCCGACAACAGAGGTACAAAGATAACTTACAAGGCAACCAGTGACGGTGGCGGCAGCTGGCAGTAAATCTGCAAAATCAATAAAAATTAAACGGAGGTGAAACCATGAAGAAATCAAAATTTGCAATTGTAATCGCACTCGGGCTTGTACTTTGTCTGCTTTGCGGTGTGACCACGACTTTTTCATGGTTCAGCCGTCCTCGTGAGGAATCGGGCGACTCTCTCGGGTGGAGCGGTCAGTACAAAATCAGCAACGGTAAGAACATCAGCATCAAAACCGTTGAGTCAAGTGATGACGGCACTACTTTCGATGAAAATACAGTTACTGATTTCGGAGGTTATCTGGAGGCAGGAAAGAGAAGATATTTTTGCACCGAAATTTCTAACTCGGGCAATGCCGAACAGAATGTTTCGCTTTTCATAAAAAATCTGAAAACAAGCGGTACGGCATCTGCGTCTGGACTTTATGTCGGCGTCAACAAACCGCTCAAGACATATAGGTCTTATAATGATATTGTCGGTAGTAACAGTACATATACGAAAACTACTCTTGACAAGTACAGAATGTATTGTGAAACAAACAATGTTTCATCATGGAAAGATTCAACTACTGCAATCAGAATCCGATATGGTACAGGTAGTGTAAGTACACCAAGCTGGAAGGGCGCAGTTGTGATGACATATGTAAAAGGAACGGGCAACAGAGTTTTGTGCGGTGATATTCCTACAAGTGCAACTGTTATACAGGTGTATGCCAACAATGATCCAACAGGTGCAAACGCAACTCCGTATATATCACTTTCAAGCTGTAAAGAACTTTCAACAAAGGTTGCATACGATGTTAAAATTTTGTCCGATGTGGACAAACTGAATAATCATCGATATGAATTATGGCCTATTACAGAAAATGCCAATTTCATTAATTATTACAGCATTGCAAATATTTCACTTGGTTCAACCTTTAACGCAGGCCTTGTTGCAGGGACAGATTATGTAGGCAACAGTATAAGCTATTCGTCATCATCAGACAGCGTGTTTACAGTCGATAAAAACGGTGTAATTACTCCTGTGGCTAAGGGTACTGCAACGCTCACAACCACAATTACGGGCGGTTCATATGGAGATACCTATTCCGTAACCACGAAAATCAGTGTTACACCTGCAAGCACAGATCCAATAGACACACCTATTGTGACAAACCTTGAAATCAAGCCGAAAGCTACTGACGGACCTACGGTTTCAAAGGTGTATTGGTACATCAAGAATGAATCGTCATCAACAATAACATACTCGCTTGATTATGTTTACATCTCGCTTTAAAATTTTACAATTTTAAATTTCCAAAAGGGTTGTTTTTACAGCCCTTTTTTATTATAATTTATAATCGGTAGCAGAGAATAAAATCCGCCCGTTTTGACGAATATATACGCATTTTCGTTATATAAAAACGGATAGTTTGTGCTTGTACGAACGATTACAATGTTACATTCGGGCGAAATATGTTTTGAATTTAACAAACTGTCTTCACAAACTGAGAACGGTGGCACACCGCCACGAATAATTACGCAAACCACAAAATAACGCTCGGGCGGATATGTTTCGCACATTGCAAACAATCTACACGAACCGGGAACGGCAACATGCCGTGGAGGAATTTATGGATAAAAATAACGATTTTGAAAATGCGGTTGAAGTGACATCTGTAACAACCGAACACCCAAAATCAAAAAATAGAATAAAGAAAAGGCATGAATCAAAGCTACATAAAACCCTGCGGATAATTAAAAATATAATTTGCTGGGGAGTGCTTGCAATACTTGTGCTGACCGTAATTGTGTTTATGGGCTCAAAGGTGAACGGAAAAACACCTTCGCTTTTCGGATATTCCGTGCTTCGAGTTTCAACGGGCAGTATGCAGCCCGAGCTTATGATCGGCGATGTTATTCTCGGAAAGAGCGTTGACAATCCGACCGCCCTCAAGGTCGGCGATATTATTACTTATCGTGGCAGTGGGCAGACCGAGGGACTTCTCGTGACTCATAAGGTTGTAGTTGCACCGTATAAAACAGCTGACGGCACATATAAGCTACAGACAAAGGGCATTGCAAACGATGCTCCCGACCCTGAAATTTCAACCGATGATGTGCTTTATATTATGGTGTGCAAGCTTGGATTCATTGACACTCTGTATAACCTTTTCTTCTCACCGTGGGGACTGCTGATTTTTATTGCGGCGCTGCTGCTGATATTCATTGACGAGCTTATCGTTATAATACGAATACTTACGGGACATGACAAATCACCGAAGGACAGCGACATCAACGAAATTATAGACCGTTTGCAGAAGGAAAAATTGCAACAAAAGACTGAATCCGACAACGATACAAAATCGGAAGAATAAATAAAAGCTGAATATATTTAATTTCGGACGAAAGGAAAATTCTCTTTTCGTCCGTTTTTTGTTGGCGAAAAAGACAAAGCGGAAAAATGGTGAAAATAGCTTTTATATGGGCTAAAATCGGCTTTTTAGTTGCATTTTTGGGCGATTTGTGGTATATTTTATACGGTCAAATTTGACCGTAACATACTGATTGTGTTTAGAAATTGATATGTTAAGGGTGGTTTCATGGATTACAAATTAATAGCGCTTGACATTGACGGTACGCTGACAAACTCCCAAAAGGAGATTACTCCCCGTACAAGATATGCTCTTATGGAGGCGCAGAAACAGGGCAAGAAAATTATTCTTGCGTCAGGCAGACATCCCGTAGGAATTATGCCGATAGCAAAAGACCTTATGCTTGACCGTTTCGGCGGTTTTATTATGGCGTTCAACGGCGGCAGGATTATCAATTGCGAAACAGGCGAAACTATGGTGAGCAAGCTGTTTCCGCTTGAATATCTTCCCGACATCGTGAATGTTTTGAAGGATTCAAACATTACAATCAACACATACGATGACAGGCGAATCATCTCGGATAATAAGGTTAATGACTATACCTATGTTGAAAGGGACGTTATCAAGGCTGAAATGGTTGTTGTTGACGATTTTATCTCATCTGTAAGATTTGATATCAACAAAATTCTTCTTGCAGGCGAACCCGATGAGCTTGATAAGTATCAGAAAATTCTTGCAGACCGTTATGACGGCTTGCTCGATGTATATAAAAGCGCACCTTATTTTCTTGAGATTATGCCGTTTGGTGTTACAAAAGGCTCAATGCTTCCGCTTTTGCTTGATAAACTCAAGATTAAAAGGGAAGAGCTTGCCGCTTTCGGTGACAACTACAACGATATGACAATGATAGGTTATGCAGGCTTCGGCGTTGCAATGGGTAATGCCGAAACCGATGTAAAGAAGATTGCCGATTACATCTGCGAATCAAACGATAACGACGGTATTGCAAACACACTTGATAAATTCGTTTTAAAGCAATAGTCGCAAAGTTTGAACCTAATATAAGCTTGAAAATATAAAATATAATTTAACGGAGCGTCAGATTTGACATAACCCTTTAAAAGAGTTGAAAAAACAGAATCTGTCGCTCCTTTTTGTATATAATAGCCAAATTGAGGGCTTAATCTTTGGCGGCATCAAAGTTGTAATAATTCCTTAAAAGAAAAATATATGAGGCTGTCTAAATTATAATATAATTGTATGTTATGTTGTACAAAGTATAACAAAAGGAGGAAAATCTATGGCAAAAATCAAAAAATTGCTTGCTTTGATTTTGTCGATTTGCGTAATTTGCACGGTATCTGTTATGTCCGTAAGTGCGGCTAATACAGATGACGATAACGACACTTCGGCATCAAGCACAATCACAGTACATTACTACTGTGAGGAAGGCACGCCCACAATCTATTATTGGAACAGTCTTCCGAAAAACATCAGCACGGAGTACCCCGGCGTTAAGATGACTTCCGAGGGAAACAACTACTACAAGTACACTTTCAACGATGTAACAAAAATCAATATGATGTTTGTTACAAACGGAAAGCAGTCTGCGGAACTCACAAGAAACACAGGCGAGTGGTGGTACAAAAATAAGAGATGGTCAAGCAAAAATCCTGAAGATATGCAGGAATTTGACCGTGTTGACATGCGTGAAGACACAATTTATTTTGTAATCACAACCCGTTTCTATGACGGTGACACAGGTAACGATGTTCATTGCTGGGACGACTCACAGGCAAACAACCCCGACAGCGATCCCGCATGGCGTGGTGACTTCAAAGGTCTTATCGACAAGCTTGACTACATCAAGGCTCTCGGATTCAGCGCAATCTGGATTACTCCTGTTGTAACAAATGCGTCAGGCTACGATTACCACGGCTACCATGCAATGGACTTCTCAACAGTTGATGTTCGTTATGAGAGTGACGGCGCTACATATCAGGATCTTATTGATGCCGCTCATGAAAAGGGCATCAAGATTGTTCAGGATATCGTAGTTAACCATTCAGGTAACTTCGGTGAGGCAACACTTGCTCCTATGTTTAAAAAGGAGTACAACTCAATTCAGGATCTTGCTTCTGTAGATTGCATGAAGGTTATTGAGGGAAGCGACTTTGATAAAACATTCCCGAACTACAATGACCTTGAGCCTAAGTATCAGTATGCCGCAAGACTTAATATCATGAAGGATACTAAGGAGCTTGACTCCGGTAATCACGACACAGAAAACTACTATCACCACTTCAAGGACCTCAGCTGGGAAAGTCCGACTGTACAGACAGGTCAGATTGCCGGTGACTGCGTTGATATCAACACAGAGAATCCTACAGTTGCTAATTACCTTAACGACGTTTATAACAACTATATCAACATGGGCGTTGACGCTTTCAGACTTGATACTGAAAAGCACGTTTCAAGACTTACACTTAACCAGTATTACTTCCCGTCATGGCTCAAGACAGGCGGTAAAAACTTCTTCATCTTTGGTGAGGTTTGTACTCGTGTAAGTGAATTCTGGAACCACAACATTCCTGCAATTTCAGCTCCGTTCTATACATGGGCTGAATCAGACAGCCAGTACATCGATTCATTTACAAATGATCAGGCTGCAAACATTAATCTTACACTTAAGCACTATGACAGCAACGCAAGTACAGCAAATCAGCCCACATCTGATAATGTTTATCTTGACGGTCTTAAATATCACACACCTGATTACAGCAAGTCAAACGGCACAAGCGTAATCGACTTCCCGATGCATTGGAACTTCTCAAATGCAAGCAACGCATTTACCCGTGCTTGTGAAGAAGATCCGTACTACAATGACTCATCATGGAATGTAACATATGTTGATTCTCACGACTACGGTCCTGATATGGACAGCCGTTACGACGGCGGTACACAGTCATGGGCTGAGAACCTTGATGTGCTCTTTACTTTCCGTGGTATTCCGTGTCTTTACTACGGTTCTGAGCTTGAGTTCCAGAAGGGTGTTCCTATGGACGTAGGTCCTAACGCACCTCTTGCAACAACAGGTCGTGCATACTTCGGTGACTACCTCGAGGGCGACGTAACAGCAACAGACTTTGGTACATATACTAATGCAAGCGGTGCTGTTGCAAGCACACTTGAAGCACCTCTCGCTGTTCATATTCAGCAGCTCAACCGAATCAGAAGAGCAGTTCCTGCACTTCAGAAGGGTCAGTATACAAGAAGCAAGACTTATGTTGACGGTAATATGGCATTCGTTCGCCGTTACACACAGGGCGCTACAGACAGCCTCGCTTGTGTAACTATCTCAGGCGGTGCTACATTCAAGAACCTTCCTAACGGCAAGTATATTGATGCAGTTACAGGCGATGTTAAGTATGTTACAGACGGCACACTTACAGTATCTTCTGTTGGTAGGGCTAATATGAGAGTTTATGTTTGCTGTGCAGACGGTTTCACCGGAATTGACGGTCAGATCGGCACTAACGGCGCATATCTCAAGTAATAAAATAATGTTGTTTTTTACGGAGCAGGTTTTTCCTGCTCCGTATTTTTCTGCCCTAAACCCTCAAATGACGGATTGCAGATTTATATCCGTCAAAATTATACTTCATTTATAAATAAACATCCCGAAAGCTGCATAATGATGAATAAAAAGACAGAAAATTATGCAAATTCTACATATAAGGTTTAAAATCGTTATGACACTTCTGCAAGAATTGTACCTTTTCTTTTTTTAAAAAATGTGCTATAATATATAAAATATAGTTTCAATTTATTGTGAATTTTAAAAGGGAGTGTTTTTTATGACAAACGGCGAGTATTCGGATGTTACACCGCAGATTCATGCTCTGGCTCAGAAAATGACGCATAACTCCGTTATTGATACAGATTTATACAGCAAGTACAATGTAAAAAGAGGTTTGCGTGACCTTGACGGTAAGGGTGTTCTCACAGGTCTTACAGATATTTCTACAATCACACAGAATAAGCTTGTTGACGGAAAGCTTGTTCCTTGCGAGGGTGAGCTTCGTTACAGGGGCTATAATGTAAAGGATATCGTTGACGGTATTCTTGAGGATGACCGTTTTGGTTTTGAAGAGGTTACATATCTTCTTCTCTTTGGCGATATGCCTAACGAAGAACAGCTTAAAGACTTTAAGAAGCTTCTTGTTCAGTACAGAACTCTTCCTCAGCACTTTGTTCGTGATGTTATCCTCAAGGCCACAAGTAACGATATGATGAACTCAATTGCAAGAAGTGTTCTCACACTTTTCTGCTATGATAAGAATGCTAACGATACATCAATCGACAATGTTTTAAGACAGTGTATACAGCTTATCTCAGTATTCCCTCTTTTGTCGGTTTACGGCTATCACGCATATAACCACTATCAGCGTGATAACAGCCTTTATATCCACCGTGCAGAGCCTACAATGTCAACAGCCGAGGTTATTTTGTCGCTTCTTCGTCCCGACAGACACTATACTCCGCTTGAGGCAAAGGTTCTTGATATGGCGCTCATTCTCCATATGGAACACGGCGGCGGTAACAACTCAACATTTACAACACATGTTGTAACATCTTCGGGTACTGATACATACTCGGCAGTAGCTGCGGCACTTGCATCACTCAAAGGTCCTAAGCACGGCGGTGCAAATGTTAAGGTTTACTATATGTTTGAGGATCTTAAAAAGCATGTTAAGGACTGGGAGGACGAGGACGCTCTTGAAGATTATCTTGAAAAGCTCCTTGACAAGCAGGTTTTTGATAAAAAAGGTCTTATCTATGGTATGGGACACGCAGTTTATACAATTTCCGACCCCCGTCAGCAGATTCTTCACGGTGCTGTTAAAAAGCTTGCGCTTGCCGAAGGTCACAATGATGAATTTGATCTTTATGAGAGAGTTGAAAGACTGGCTCCGAAGGTTATCGGCAGAAAGCGTAAAATCTACAAGGGCGTTGCCGCAAATGTCGATTTCTACAGCGGACTTCTTTACAGCCTTCTTGATATTCCGTGTGAGCTTTATACTCCGCTTTTTGCAACAGCTCGTATTACGGGTTGGAGCGCACACAGACTTGAGGAGCTTATCAACTGCGGTAAGATTATCCGTCCTGCATATATGAGCATTTCCGAAAACAAGGAATATGTTGATTTGAAAGACAGATAATACGGCGAACCGCCGTTCCATGTTCGAGAAGTTAGTTTTACAAGTGCGAGAGTTAAATTGCCCGAGCGTATGGAAAATTGAAAGTTGAAAATTGAAAATGGAAAATTATGGTCGAGCGTAGCATTGTAATTGTTCATACAATCCCGTAGGGGCGGTCATTGGCCGCCCGCAAGTAAAGGCACAAACATTGTGATAGAAATAAACTATATAAATATCACAAAGTTACTGCTATTTTGTAGGGGCGAACAGTGTTCGCCCGTTCGTGTGCGTTGCACACGATTTTAATCACATCAAAACACATTTCTGCGAACATAATATTTCATCAAGGCGGGCGTCCAATGAACGCCCCTACAAATTACACACAACATTCATATTAAAACAACAAAAGACCGCTCTTTTGAGCGGTCTTTAAAGCTTGTGTTTTAAATTCAAAATCTATTGTAATCAGCAGAAGAATACATCCATCTCTTCTGCGTTGCCGTCGGCAACAAAGTATGCCTTGCTTTCTTCGGGCTTGAGATAGATTGAAATTTCCTTTGCATCCTTGCCGTATGTAGCCTTAACATTTTTGATTACTTCTTCAACAGGAACCTGTGCGCCTGCATATTCTACGAAGAAATTAACCTTTGTTTCAACCGGAACGGGCTTCTTTGGAGCAACCTTCTTTGGAGCAACCTTCTTTGGAGCTGCTTTCTTAACAGGAGCCTTTTTAACGGGTTCTGCTTTCTTAACAGTTTCAACCTTTACATTTTCTGTCTTTGCGGGTTCAGCCTTCTTTGCAGCTGCAGCAACAGTCTTAGCAGGCTCAGCCTTTGCAACAGTCTTTTTTACAGGCTCTTCCTTAACGGGAGCAGTTTTTGCAGGGGCTGTTTTTGCAGTTGTTTTCTTTGTTGTTGCCATAATAAATCCTTCTTTCAAAGTAATAAAATATTGCAGAAATAAAAGTTTTATCTTTTGTAAATATTATACATTTCAGAGTAAAAAATGTCAATAAACTGTACAAAAATTCAGCGGTTAATACATATTTGCGAAAAAATAAAATTCCTGTTAGTTGAAATGCACAATGTTATTGCCTCATATTTGTGAACTATGTCGTTTTTTCTGTCAAAAAAAACGAAAAAAAGCACATCATCATTTGAAAACCTCTTGCAACTGTGCTAAAATGATAGCGATTAATTTAAGAGAGAAGAATGATTTATGGGAGAGAATTTCATTATTATTGCACAACAGGTGCTTGTACTGTTCATTTTGATTGCAGTCGGTTTTATTTGCGGTAAGAAGAAAATTATCACCGATTTTTCCGCCCGTCACATGACCGATATAGTATTGTATGTTGTGACGCCCTGCGTTATGATTTCCGCTTTTCAGCGGGAGTTCTCGTTTGAACTTTTGAGCGGACTTATAATTTGCGTTGCCTGCTCTGCACTTATTTTCGCTGTGTCAATACTTATCTGTAACCTGATTTTTCATGATAAGGATGAAAGCCGTAAGGCTGTTATCCGCTTTGCAACGATCTATTCAAACTGTGCATTTATGTCTTTGCCCCTCCAGAAGGCAATTCTCGGTGATGACGGTTGGTTTTACGGCTCAATTTTTGTTGCCGTATTCAACATTTTTGTATGGACGCACGGACTTGTTTCAATGAGCGGTGACAAAAAACAGCTTTCATTCAAAAAGCTTGTTCTCAACCCCGGTCTTATCGGTGTTCTTCTTGCAATTATCCTGTTTATTACAGGTTTTAAGCTTCCGTACATAATCAGTCAACCGGTTGAATATCTTGCAGTTCTGAACACTCCGCTCCCGATGCTTATTATCGGTTTTTACCTTTCACAGGCTGACTTTAAAAAGGCGTTTACTGACAAGGGTGTATATTTTTCTTCGGCAGTCCGTCTGATTGCTTTGCCGATGATTACAGCGGTTGTAATGTCATTGTGCCGTGTCACACCCATAATTACCATGGCTTGCGTAATTGCCACATCAGCCCCTACTGCCGCAACAACAACTATGTTTGCAACAAAGTTCAACAAGGATGTTGAGCTGTCGGTTAGTATCGTTGCCGCAACTACGGTATTTTCACTTGCAACAATGCCGCTTGTCGTAATGCTTACGGGCATGATGAGCGGATTTAGTAGTTAATGTAAAATGGAAAATTGAAAATGGAAAATTATGGTCGGCGGTGTGCCACCGCAGACCTTTCGAGAAGATAGTTGAGATAAATGAATTGCATTGATGCCCGAAACGGCATTGATGCAATTTTTATTTTATATGAATTTAACTGTTTAATTGCAGAGGAAAACCGTGTTCTCCCGTTAGTAATGGCAGAAAATTTATGTTCTCGAATTGGGAACGGCGGCTCGCTATGTGGGAGGATTAAATAAACAATTACAATTCTACGCTCGGGCATGATATGTTTTTGATATTACAAACTGTCTGCACGAATTGGGAACGGCGGCTCGTCGTAAAAATATATGGAAATCTCGGCTAAAATTTGATATAATGAACACATAAAAATATATAATCCTTTGAGGGGGACTGTATTATGTCGAGAAATCCTATGCAAAAACAGAAGCTTTTGTATCTGCGAAAAATTCTTCTTGAAAAAACCGATGAAAATCACGGGCTGACTTCAAGCGAAATTCTGGCAGAGCTTGCGTTGTACGGAATTACTGCGGAGCGAAAAAGTCTTTACGATGATTTGCAGGTGCTTGAAAAATTCGGAATGGACATCTGCAAGAGTAAATCATCAACCGTTAAATATTATGTTGCAAGCAGAGAATTTGAACTGCCCGAGTTGAAGCTTCTTGTTGACGCAATTCAAAGCTCAAAATTCATTACTGAAAAAAAGAGCATTTCCCTCATTCATAAGCTTGAAGGGCTTGCAAGTGTTCACGACGGCAAGGAACTGCAACGGCAGGTTTTTGTCGCAAACAGAGCCAAAACAATGAATGAACGAATTTATTATTCGGTTGACAAAATTCAGAATGCAATAGCACTCAACCGCAAAATCTCGTTCAAATACTACCGTTGGAAACTCGATTTTTCGGGAACGGAGCGAATTGTCAAGCGTGAAAAAATCAGGGACGGCGGATACACGGCATCACCGTGGGCGTTGTGCTGGGATGATGAGAATTACTATCTCATTGCCTATGACACCTGTGCCGACAGTATAAAGCATTACCGTGTTGACAAAATGGACGATATCGAGGTGCTTGACGATGAGCGTGACGGGGGAAAGACCTTTGAAAAATTTGATCCTGCAGATTATTCAAAGGGCGTTTTCTCAATGTTCGGAGGTGAAAAAGCTACGGTTAAGCTGTCGGTTGACAATGACTGCATAGGTGTTATTGTTGACAGGTTCGGCAGAGATATTTTTGTTACAAAGGAAAGCGACACAACATTCGGTGTATCGGTTGATATTATGACAAGCAAACAGTTCTACGCTTGGGTATTCGGTCTTGGCGGAAAGGTCAGAATTATATCACCGCAAAATGTTGTTGATGAATTTAAAAAACAGCTTGAAAATGTAAACGATTCATTTTAATTGCCCTACGGTTGGCAATATTTCATATTAAAATCGTTAAATAATAATGTCTGATTCGGAAATAATCATAACAATTATCAGTAGAAAAATTGATACATTATTGCGTAGAATAAAAAATCAATTAACATACAGCAGACAGCGGAATATTTAAAATTTGCACTAATTGCAGTTTATACATTTATTTTTTGCACATTTGTCGTAATTATTGACTTTATTGTGCATAAAGTCTATTATATTGTTGCAGTGATTATTTGTGTTGTTTTTAGACACAAAATGTTTGAAAACATAATTTTTTAGAATCGGGGTTATTATTATGGATTTTGATTTCTTGCGTTCGGCAACCGCATCCAGTTCAGCTTACAGAGTAGTTTGCGGTGAAATGATTATTGACAGCAATATGTGGAATGTTCACAACGAGGTTCTTGTGGCTGTTGTAAGGGACGGCTATATGACTGTTGAAATGGGTGCTGACACTTATTCGCTCTCAACAGGCGACATTTACTTTATTTCACCTAATCAGAGATACAAAATTAATAATACAGGCAACGCAAGAGTTGATGTTATTCTTCTTAACCTTTCAAATCCTGCATCGCTCACTCAGGAGTTTATTCCGCAGAGTCTGATCAGAGGTCTTGTAACAGGCAACTGCACTCACTTTGCAAAGGTTACGAGAGGCGACTACCGTTATAACAATCTTATTGACGATATGAACACGGTTATTTCTGCCGAGAACGAAAAGCACGAGTTCTTCCAGATTCTTGTTCACGGTAAAATGTACGACATTTTCTATATTCTTTTCTCATCGGGTCTTGTTAAGATTTGTGATGTTGAGGCTCAGGGCAAAAAGTACCGTGCTCTCCGCAGAATTACGGAATATATCAACAACAACTTCTGCGACAGCATTACTCTTGATACAATAGCTCAGACAACAGGTCTCAGCCGTTACTATGTGTCACATCTCTTTAAGGAGCTTATGAATACAACATTTGTAAACTACCTTAACGAGCTCAGACTGACAAGAGCCGCAATGCTTCTTACCACAACGGACACTCCCGTTATCGAAATTGCAGGTATGTCGGGTTTCAACAACATTTCAAACTTTAACAGAGCATTCAAAATGTACTACGAAACAACACCTTCAAAGTACAGAAGAGCCGAGAAACAGTCATTTTAAATAAGTATTTTCAAAATAAAAAGCCGGTGCATATGCGTCGGCTTTTGTTTATGGTAATAATTTGTCCGCTTAGGTAATATTGTTTAAAAAAGGCAGTTCATTTTTGTAGAATGCTTAAATTGAAAAGAAAAGCATACCGTGGTATAATTATTACGTGTGTGACAGCGTGTTTTTTGTGCGTTATTTGTGTTTAGAAGTATTAAACGGCGGTGAAACGATGAAGTTTTTCAATAAAAATATAAACAAGGTTTTGTCGGTTGTGCTTGTTGTAGTATCCGTTTTGGTAGTTTTGCAGTTCGTCTGCTCAAACGGTACTCTCAATGCGGGAGAAACTCCGACAGAATCGGCAATGGCAAGGGTAAATCCGAATATTCGGAAGATTGTTCCGACAACAACTGTTTCCGCAACAACCGTACCCGTTGAAACAACAACGGCAAAGCCTAAAGCAACCAAGGCAACAACTCAGCCTCAGACAAAAGCCACAAAGGCAACAAAAGCGACAACTCAGCCCGTGACAACAACACAGGCAACCGTTCCGTTTGCTACGGCAATTCCGCCGAAAGAGCCTGTTGATTACCAATCTCAATGGGACGCAGGTTATCTTGTGGCAATTGACAATCCGGACAAAACCTATGAATGCTCCAAGGTAACGCTTACCGATGAGGACAGGGATCTTCTTGAAAGACTTTGCATGGGCGAATTCGGTTCGGGCGGTTTTATAGGAGCGGCACTCATTGCTCAGTCGGTAAAAGATGCAATGTGCTTTGACGGTTATCCGACAGTTGCCTCGGTTATCGAGAACTGCCATTATACCGGTAGTACCAAAATCGGCACAAATCAGGAATGTATTCAGGCGGTAAGCTATATCTTTGACGAAAACAAGGATGCCGTTCAGCACCGCATTATGTATATGTATAATCCCGATATGGTTCAGAGCGCTTTCCACGAAAGTCAGAACTATATCCTGACATATCAGACTGTCAGATTTTTTGACAGGTGGGGGTATTGACGAAAATCTTTGATTTTCGTGAGCTAAATTTGTTATGCAAGCTAAATTATCCTGCGGATAGCTAAATTGTCCTGACGGACAGCGCAAGCCCTGACGGGCAGGTAAAAGTTAATAGTGAAAAGTTACGGTCGGGAAGATACATTGCAAAATGCAAAGCTGTATTTCCCGACCGTTTATTTTATCATAAAACTGTATACTATGTCTTTGCACTGTTGTATACTATGTTACTACACTGCACATATTATCCACCCGCACGGCGAGCCGCCGTTTCCAATTCGTGTAGATAGTTTGTGCAATGCCAAAACATATTATACCCGAGCGTAGTATTGTAGTTGTTCGCCCGTTCGTGTGCAATGCACACGATTGCACGCAATGCGTTCAAAATTGAATCCATAATTTGTGTTATTACCTACCGATGTCCGATGAACGCCCGTACTGCAATCAAAACTTAACAACCTCTTTTTCTTCAATTTTGTCTGTCGGTTCGGTTTTTTCTTCGGAATATTTATCCTTGAAACCGTCAATTACTTCGCAGATGATTTTTGTTGATGTCATAAACATTACTCTGACTTTGAATTTTTTCTTGACATACTTATTGACTGCACCGGCGCCCATTGTGCCGTTGGCTTTGGTGTACGGCGAATTTGCGATATAGCCGACCGTGCCGATGTTTTTCATCGTGACCTTAATTGCCTCGCTGTCATATGGGTTGTTGTGTTCCTTTTTGCATGTCAGCTTTTTGCCGATGCTGAACGGATTGAAACCGTAGTAATATTTCATTCCCGTGATTGTAACATAAACCTTTTTCATAATAAATTCCTCCTTTGATTTTGTGGATTATCGTCTGCGGCGATTTCTGCGGTGGGTGGGTTTCTTTTTTATCCCCATAATCGTCTTTACAGAACCCGACACAGCGTATACCGTGAAGATGTAGACACAGAAATTCAGCATTGTTATTCCTCCTCGTTTTCATTTGCCTTCCTTACTGTATCTATATTTTATCAAAAGAGGTGTCCGATAAAACGGACTTTGGTAATGACCGCAAGCGGTCATTACAGTGAAATTCGCCGTTGGCGAGTGAAATCTGACTTTGTCAGGTGAAATCGTCTTGTCAGACGGTGAAATTGCCATATTGGGCAGTTGCGGTCGTGAAGACAGTCTGCAAAATGATAAACAAAAGTTCCCGATTAATTTGATTCGCTATGCGAATCAATCTGTAGGATACAAAACAAAAATGCATCAGAGCCTTACCGGGCATCTGATGCATTTTATTTATCTGACTGTCTTTTCAAATTATTGACGGTTGCACACCGCCGTCCTTAATTTTCAATTTCCCATTTTACATTTTCAATTTATAAACGGGGAACGGCGACTCGCCGTTATTTAAGTGTTTTCATACATTGCTTGAATGTTTCAATTACATACCATGCTTCATCGTCTGTGAGAGTTGAGTTCATCGGGAGGGTGAGCTGGTTTTTGTGCATATTATACGCATTCGGATAATCGGTAATCTTGAAACCACGCTTGCTGTATGCCGAAAGCAACGGCAACGGCTTGAAGTGGACATTGCACATTACGCCGTGGTCAGCCATCATATTATAGAACTTGTTACGGTATTCTGCGTCTTTGCCGATAAATCTTACAAAGTAAAGGTGACCGCTGCTGCGGTGGTTTTCATCGCAGTGATTAAGCACCTGAACAGGCAAATCCTTAAATTCTTCGTTGTAAAGCTTTATAAGCTGATGTCTGCGCTCAAGCATTTGATCGTAGCGTTCAAGCTGAGCCACACCGATTGCGGCAAGCACATCGGTCATATTACACTTGTACTGAGTGTCAACAACATCATATTCCCACGATGCGACTTTGTTTTTTTGATATGCGTCCTTGGTCTGACCGTGAAGTGAGAGAAGCATATACTGCTTGTACATTTCTTCCTCGTCAATTCCGTCATGTGAACGGTGAACAGCCGCACCGCCCTCGGCGGTTGTCATATTCTTTACAGCGTGAAAGCTGAAGTTTGTGAAGTCGGCAATTTCACCGCACATTTTACCGTGCCATTGCGCACCGAATGCGTGAGCGCCGTCAGCCATAACAATAACTCTGCCGAACTTTTCCTGAAGCTCGTTGCGTGGATTGAAAACGCCTTTCTTTCTTTCAACAGCCTCAAAAATACGGTCATAGTCGCACACAACACCTGCAAGGTCAACAGGAATGATAACCTTTGTATTGTGGTTGATTGCCGCCTCCATTTTATCGTAGTCCATTTCAAAGCTGCCGCTTTTGCAGTCAACCATAACAGGCTTTGCGCCCACATGGTAGATGATTGATGCGGTTGCCGTGTAGGTGTATGCCGGAACGATAACCTCATCTCCCGGACCGATGCCGAGAATACGCAGAGTAAGTTCGGCACAAGAGGTCTGCGATGAAAGACAGACAGCCTTTTCCGTGTGACATCTTTCTGCAATACGGCTTTCAAAAAGCTTTGTTTCGGGACCTGTTGTAATCCAGCCCGATTTCAGAACCTTTATAACTTCGTCAATTTCTGCCTGAGAAAGGTCAGGCGGCGAAAAGGGAATTTTTCTCATTTTTAATTTCTCCTCAGGTACAGCCGTGCATTAACCACTGCCGTACACAAACTATAGACAAATCTGAAAATATTGCACTCTTTTAACCGAAACAAAAGTTGAAACCGATTGCAAGTAGTACAAAGGTGCGTCAGCTCATCGGAATTTCGGTAAAAGGTTAAATCTTTACTGAAATTCTAAGTTTCAATCGCCAAACGGGCAAATGACACATATATTAGATTATACAACGCAAGTCATAAAAAGTAAAGTTCTAAAATACCCAAAATATACTCTGAAAATGCGGTTTTGTATGGTGTATGAGCCGTATTGCAGTTGATTTTCAGCTTTTTCCGCTTTCGGATGCTTTCTTTTGCAGATATTTCTTTTTTGTTGCAAGACCGCCTCTTATGTGCCTTTCGCTTTTGTTGGTGTCAAGAATTTCCCTCACCTGTCGGTAAAGTGCAGGGTTAAGTACCTTTAGCCGTTGGCTGACATCCTTATGCACGGTGCTTTTGCTCACACCGAACTTTTTTGCCGTACTTCTCACGGTTGCCTTGCTTTCGATTATGTATTCACCGAGCATTGCCGCTCTTTCTTCTACGATACCTTTCACATACAGCCCTCCTGTCTGTCCTCCTTAGGGGGACATCTGTAATAGATTGTATGTGCAGACAGCGGATTGTATGACGGTATAGTTTAGCATGTTTTATTGCGTTTTATTGTGTTTTATCTGTGATTATACCAAATTTTTGTATAAACAGACAAATTAGTGTTCATAACTTCGGTGTTTATGTGAATTGAATTGTTGTGTCTGTAAATGGTATAATTTAGTTGTAAAAGTCAGAGAAAATCAAATTTTTTTGTGCATTTTGCTTCTTTGGCTTGAGAGGAGAAATACATATGAAAAATATTAAAAAAACAGCGGGTAAATTATTTGCAATGATTCTCACGGTATCGGTTGCAGTGTCCTGTGTGGTGTCAACGGGCATTTTTACAGCTTCGGCATACACTGCGCCGAAAGAAGGCAAAATTTTTTATAACAAAACAATGTACGACAAATACGGTAAGGCTGAAGGTATGGTTCTTGACAGCCTTAAAAATTTTGACGAGGAAATTGATATCAGCAGTCTAAATGTTCCGAGAAGCGATGTTGCGGAATTTTTTAAGGTGCTGACCTTGACTCATCCGGAGCTTTACTATGTGAATCAGGGATTTTCGTACTCCTACTATCCGTCAGAGGACACGATTACATCAATCCATCCCGAGTACACAATCAGCAAGAGCGAGTATGCAACACAGAAAAAGTTGCTTGATAAAGAAACCGAGAGAATACTTTCACTTGTAAAAGAGGATATGACCGATTCCGAAAAGGCTCTTGTAATCCACGATGAGCTTGCCATTATGAGCGAGTACAGCACATCAGATTACAACAAGGCTGATATTTACAATTCGCTTGTTGAAAAGACTTCCGTATGTCAGGGCTATGCGCTTGCGTATTCCTACATGCTTTCACTTGTCGGAATAGACTCCGAACTTGTTGATTCAAACTCAATGAACCATATGTGGAACAAGGTTCATATCGGCAACGCTTGGTATAATGTTGATGTTACATGGGATGATCCTATTAATGACCGACCGGGACACGCTCAGCATACATACTTTCTTTTAAGCGACAATGCCATTCAGAATCTTCCGTCAAAGCACTATGATTACACAATAAGCAACAGCGCAAATTCGACAAAATATGATAATTACGAAATCCATAATTTCGACACAAGGCTTTGCGAGATCAACGGTGAATTTTACGGCTTTGTCAACAACAATTCTTCAGCTAACAAGGGTGCATTGTTAAAATACAAGCTTGACAGCAATACATATGAGAAAAAGCTGAAATTGAACGAAAGATGGAGCGCAGGCGGTAATTCCTACTGGATAAATACATTTATGAGCCTTGAAAAATACAACGATACTCTGTATTTTAATACCTCCGATGCCGTGTATTCATACGATGTTGGAACAGGCAGACAGGCAGTTGCCGCATCCGACATCAGCGGTGTGTCGGTGTCATCCGGCAAGCTTTGCTACGGTATGGTTCTCAAGGGTGACGCAATGTATGTTGCCGTGTCGGATTCTCCGAACAACAAGGCAACTTTGCAGTATGTAAAAAGAGTTGACAAGGGCAACCTTGCAATCGGTATGACAAACTATGTTATGACTGCAAGCACCAATTCAGCCGAAAAGGCATATTACGGTGACGCAAACGGTGACGGCAAAATAAATATTGCCGATGCAACCGCAATTCAGAAAGCAATTGTGGGTATCGTCAATCAGAACGAGATAGAGCGTATAAACTCTGATGTAAACTTTGATTCCGATATTACCGTCATTGACGCAACCACAATTCAGATGTATATTGTAGGGCTTATATAACGGCAAGCCGTTGGCAAATTGAAAATGGAAAATTGAAAATGGAAAATTTAGGACTGCGGTGGCACACCGCAGTCCTTTCCAGAAGATAGTTAGATAAAGGAATTGCACCAATGCCCGATACGGCATTGATGCAATTTTTGCTTTATTTATATAATTTTAATTTGTACAAATCTTTGCGTAGCTATCTACAGGCGTATAATATCCGCTCATACAAATTTGCAACAACTTCCATATATACAAAAACGGTCGGGCGACAATGTTTTTCACTCTTGCAAATTGTCTTCCCGACCATAATTTTCCATTTTACATTTTTAATTTTCAATTTTATGCCCGAACCGTACACCGTTACTGTTCAATATCGCTATTGATTTACCCATGCAATTATGCTATAATTCTAAGGATATAGTGTATTAACGGAGGCTTTGGAATGCTGGATTCATATGTTGAAATTGACCTTGACAAAATCGGTGCAAATGCCCGTGCGATAACACAAAAATACAGCGACTACAAATATTTTATTGCCGTTCTCAAGGGTGACGGTTACGGTCACGGTATGGAAGTGGCAAATGAAATGTACAAAAACGGCATTAACTATTTTGCCGTGTCCTCTCTTGAGGAGGCTCAAAGCTTTCGTAAGGTCAACAAGGACGCTCCGCTTTTGTGCCTGCATCCGGTTCATCTTTCGAGAATTGAGGAGGCAAAGCGGCTTAATCTCACCATTGCCGTGAATGAGCTTGACTACCTCAAAAGGTTGCTTGATTTGAACATTGACTGCAATTTCAAGGTGCATCTCCAGATTGATACAGGCTTTAACCGCCTCGGCTTCAAGGATAAGAACGAGGTTAAAACTGCCGTTGATATGATTAACGGTTCAAATTTTGTTCTTGAGGGAATTTATCAGCATTTTGCAACAGCCGGAATTTTTGATCCCCATTGGGACGAGCAGGTCAGAAACTTCAAGGAGCTTACATCGCTTATTGATTTGAAGAAAATCCCGATTGTCCATATGGGCAGTTCTGTTTCAATGCTTACCCACCCGAAACAGCCTTTTACAACAGGCGTGAGAATGGGCATTGCAATCTACGGTTACAATGTTGCCCCCGATTCTCTTTCAAACTCGCCAAAGGACAAACTTCGCAAAATGCGAAACAATTACTTCATTAAGAAGTACAACATCAGCGAAACATATTTTGATGTAAAGATAGATTTACAGCCGGCTATGAAGATGAAAACCCGTATTCTTCAGCTTAAAAAGGTGAACAAGGGTGAGTGGTTCGGCTACAATGCGTCATATACGGCAGATGAGGATATTATTCTTGCAATTCTTCCTGTCGGCTACAACAACGGCATCGGTCACGCAAATCACAACAGACAGGTTGTTATCAACGGCAAAAAATATCCTGTTGTCGGTGAGATGTGTATGAATATGACGGCTGTTAAGGTTGATTCATCGGTAAAAATTGATGACGAGGTAACACTCCTCGGTGACGGCATAACAGTTGGAATGTTCGGCAGAAGTTCGGGTATGGGCAATGCCGAGGCGCTTGTGAATATAGGCAAGAACAATCCGAGATTTTATGTAAAAGACGGTAAGGTTGTAAAGGAGAAGTAAGATGGCAGTTTCGGTACACAAATGGCTTTTGAATAAATTCAGAGATATTAACCACAGCAGAATGGATAAGCACATTGACATTATCGCCAAGAACAGCGGTAAGTCAAAGGCTTATATCAAGTTCGACATAATACGCAACTTTCTCATCAGAGGCACAGGCTACACGGACTATTTCCGTTGCGATTTTATTAACCTTTCGGCTAAAGAGAAAAAAACCTTTGTAACTGCAAAAACTTTCTACAAAATTCTCGAATATCTCAACGATGAGGAATATATCGTTCTTCTTCGTGACAAGCTTGTTTTTGACGAGCTTTTCAAAAAGTATCTCAAAAGAGATTTCATCAACCTTCGCACAGGCAGTAAGGAAGATTTCAAGAAGTTCCTTGACGGCAGAGAAACCGTTTTTGCAAAAGATCCGACAGGCGAGGGCGGTCACGGCATTTCAAAAATCACCGTTGCCGATGTAAAGGACAGCAACAAGCTTTATGATGAACTCAAGGCAAACGGTCAGCTTCTTGTTGAGGAAGCAATCGTTCAGAGCGATGACCTCAACGAAATCAATCCGTGCGTTGTAAATTCATGGCGAGTTGTTACGCTCTATAAGGACGGCAAGGCACATATAATAAATAACGCTCTCCGTATCAATCAGGATGAGTCAAATGTTATCGGCTGTACAAATGACCTCTACCTCAGCCTTGATGCAGACGGCAGAATCGACAGTAATGTAATTGACGACTACGGCAATGTTTATGACAAACACCCGATGACAGGCAAAAAGTTCTCCGAGGTTAAGATTGCAGGCGTTCGAGAGGCTCTTGACATGGTTGTTGAGGCAGCGGAAAAGATTCCGCAGGTGAGATATATCGGATGGGATATCGCCTTTTCAAAGAACGGTCCCGTTATGGTTGAGGGCAACGAGTACCCGGGCTACGGACTTTTGCAGTTCTATAAACTAAAAGGCAAACGCACAGGCCACCTGAAAGAAATCGCCGATGTCCTCGGTGACGAGATGAATAACATTAAGCTTTGATTATTCAGCAAAAAAACTTTATAATAAAAACAAAAATAGCACCGAAGTAATATCGGTGCTGTTGTGCGTTGTATGGGATGTATTGTGCGAGGTTGCGCAATCCTGTATGAGCGGTCATCAGCCGCCCGCAGATAAAGACACAATAATTTAGATTAAATCATAATATAAATATCGCAAAATAACCGTAATTCTGTCGTGGCGAACACGGTTTCTGTTACATGTTATGCACAATATTCGTCATATCAAAACATTTGTTTAAACAAAACAATTCATCAAGTTGGCGCAGCTTATTTATATCTGTATTTGGACAGCTGTGGCATACAAATATCAATCTGAGATATTTTTTTATTTTCAATTTTTATCAAAATTATACAGGAGGGGGTTTCTTCGTTGACTTGAAACATCAACGCAGCCTCTTGCTCTGGGTAAGGACTCAAAATGGATACTCTTTTTGCGACAACGAAACCTCATTATATTAATGTTAAAAAGTGGATGTAACCGAAATCAGTCACATCCACTTGATATGGTTGCGGGAGCCGGATTTGAACCGACGACCTTCGGGTTATGAGCCCGACGAGCTACCGAGCTGCTCTATCCCGCGATATACAACTCTGCTGTTTTTTACAGCTTTATTATTATAGCATTATGTAAAGGTTGTGTCAATAGTTTTTTGCATATTTTTTTATTTTATGCTTTGCCCGGCTTTTTTGACTGAATTTATTTGCATTTTAATCTTAGTTTTTTAAGGGTATGTACACAATTGTATGGCGGAACAGATGCAAATAAAAGATTTAAATACCTGTTAAAACAAAAGTGAGATTGTGCAAAATAATGATTTATATGTGTTTAGCACGGTGAATTTGATATATTGATTGCGAATTGCTTTTGTGGTACAATTACCGTGTGAATTTGCGGAATTTTTAAATTGCGACAAATACAGATGAGAGGGAATTATGGGAAAGAACAAAACACGCAGTAAATCTGCACTTAAACAAAACAGTGTCACAGCTGAAAACAAAAGGCTCGGCGATGACGGAAACATTAATTTTACTTTTAAAATTTTGTCGGCAATCGGCATTATTATCATAGTTTCGGGGCATTGCTACAACGGCGGCGTGTCGCTGATGTATGATTGGTTTCCGAAGTATTCGTACAATCTTGCCTTGTTCGTTTTCATTTCGGGCTATTTTTACAAGGAAAAGCACGAGGAACATATTTTCAAATATATATGGGGACGGACAAAACGCTTGTTGATTCCAGCGTATCTATGGAACATTGTTTACGGAATAATTGCATTCGCACTTACTCAGGTCGGCTATACGATTGCTCAGGGCAAATTTGATCTGTACAACCTTTTTGTTATGCCGTTTATTGACGGCGAAAGTTTTGCCTACAACCTCGGTTCGTGGTTTGTATATCCGCTGTTCTGTGTTTATGTTTTTAACATACTATTCCGCAAATTGCTCAAAAAGGTTCACAGGGGCAACGAGTATGTCATTCTTGCCGTGTATCTTGCAATCGGAATTTTCGGTGTGCAATACTGCATTTGGAATCCTGCCCCAAAGGGTGCGTTGCTGTTATTGTTCAGGTCAATGTTTTTTCTGCCGTGTTTTGAGTTTGGCAGATTTTATCACGAAAAGCTTGAAAAACACGATAATCTCAACAGCGTTGCATATTTTGCAATCGTTCTCGGAGTTCAGCTTCTTCTCCTTACATTCTGTGAAAATCTTGAATACACTCCGTCAAAGTGCGTGAAGTTTGACAACGGCTGCGTCATTCCTTATGTAACCGCAATCACGGGCATTGCGTTCTGGCTGAGGGTTGCAAAGCTGATTACTCCGATTATCAAGAACAAAAAGCTTGTCAGGATGATTTCGGACAATACCTACAGCATTATGATTCACCACATTTTTGCCTTTATGATTGTAAAATGGGCGTTCTGGGGATTGAGCGTAATTACACCGCTGTTCAAAGATTTCGATATTTTAAAACTCAAGTCAACAATCTGGTACATTTATCGTCCGAACGGCTTAAATTTTTACTGCATAATCTACCTTGCCGCAGGAATATTCATTCCGATTCTTATAGGAACGGTTACGCACAGGATATTTGAATTTATGAAAGAGCATACCTTGAAGAGTATGCAAAAAAAGCAGTCGGACAGGTAAAGTAAACAAAATTGAAAAAGTCGTAAAATAATGCTTTTTTTACAGGCTTTAAAATGAATAAAAAATAAGCTGTATGTGCATTGTTACAAAATAACACGGCTTGTATTGTGCAATATTTGCCTTTAAAGCTGTGCGACTGAACAACTTGCACTAAAAGGTAAAATAATATTTATTCATTTCGCCGTAGCAAAAAATATTAATTTGTGTTACAATATTTCATTATAGTATTTAGCGGAGCAGGTATGCCGATATACAGAATAGCTGATTTGAATGTTGAAATTAATCCAAAATTTAAAATATGCAGGAAACGGCTTGAAAACTATGCCGTTAAGTCGAATGAATCGGGAAAGACCGACATTGCGATATCGGTTTCAGATGACGAAATCCGTGAGCGTCTCAGGCTTTCTGACAACCTCAGCGAACAAGGTGCGGAGGATGTTCTGATACTCTCAAAATTCTGCAACGCCGTGCTTGACGGATTTGACGGATTCTTTTTTCATTCGTCCTGTCTTGAGCTTGACGGTGAGGGCTATGTTTTTTCGGCAGTCAGCGGAACGGGCAAGTCTACCCACACGGCTCTGTGGCGAAGACATTTTGGCAACAGGGTGACGATGATTAACGATGACAAGCCGGTTATACGAAAATGTGACGGAAAATTTTATGCTTACGGAACTCCGTGGATGGGGAAAGCTGACATAGGAACAAATACAAAAGCACCTGTTAAGGCTGTGTATATTCTTCAAAGAGCAGAAGAGAACACGGCGGTCAGGGTGTTACCGTCACAGGTTATGAAACAGTTGCTTGAGGCAACGGTTATTGATGTTGAGCGGAGCAGAATGGAAAAGCTGCTTGAATTGCTTGATGAGTTCTTTAAGGAAACACCGTTGTTTTTGCTCGGTTGTAATATGGATGAAAGTGCTGTTATGACGGCTTACAATGCCGCAAACGGCGGATAAGGCTATGGAAATTTCAGAAAGCGGAGGAATATAAGATGGAATTTGTTCAGGTCGTTTCGGTTGAAAATATGAGAAAAAGCGACGCAAGGACGATTGCGGAGCATACTCCTTCGGCGGAGCTTATGTACAGAGCCGCACAGGGGATTTTTAATTCGGCAAAGTTTGTGGGCAGGGTTGCCATAGTTTGCGGTAAGGGCAACAACGGCGGCGACGGTTATGCGCTCGCCTGTGTTTTATGCAAAAACGGCTTTACACCGACAATTTTCAGAGCAAGCGACGGCTTTTCAAAGGACGGCCTTTACTATTATAAAACCGCAATGTCGCTCGGTGCCGAGGAGATGCCGATGTCACAGGCGGCGGCTTTCACGGGATTTGACATTGTAGTTGACTGCCTGCTCGGAACAGGCTTTTCGGGTGAATTAAAGGGTGAAATGCTTGAAGCGGTTGAGCAGATTAATATGACAAATGCCTATGTTATAAGTGCAGACATCAACAGCGGAATTAACGGTGACACGGGTGTGTGCAGTACGGCGGTAAACTCGGATCTTACCGTTTCAATCGGTTCGTTCAAGACAGGCTTGTTCCTCAATGACGCACCGTATTATATTGGTTCAGTCACAAACTGCGGTATCGGAATCAGCCTTATTGAAGATGAATACAAGCTGATTGACTATTCTCTTTTGCATATGTTTGAGGGCTACGGCTCGCTTGTTATGACTGCGGAAGAATTTTTTGAAAAGTACGGCTACGAGCCTTCAAAGTGCAATGTTGCACGCTGTGTTGAGGAAATCAGCAAAAAAGAACGCAGAACAGTTGTAGTAAAAACAGACCATTCTGCGGTAATTGCGGATCTTAAATATATTTATTTTTGCGCTGACTATGTTATTAACAATTGATTGATTTTAATTGAGTTGAGGATGAAACCATGAAGTACAAGAAGGTGTTGTTACCGCCCGAGCCGTATTACAGCGGCAGGGTTACAAGATATCCGGACAAAAAAGCTGCCTTTGAATCGGGACTCAGGTGGCATGGTTCATATGAAATTTCCTATATAAAAAAAGGTAAGGTAAGGCTTAACAAGCTTGACTGTGAAATTATTCTCAATGCGGGCGATGTCTATGTTCTTAACAGTCAGGAGGTTCATTCCTATGAGGACATCGGTGAGGATACTCAGGCTGTTATGCTCAATATCATTCCAAAGGCAATTGCACCGTATGTTGACGATCCGCATATTGTGCCGAGTTTCAAACAACCCGAGGGCGAAGCTCTTGAGTTTATCAGAAAAGCAATGGACATATTCCACGGATATGAAGAGTACAAGAGCAAGCTTATCAGCATGAAGGTAAGAGCGGTGATGTACAGCGTTGCGTACTATCTCATCCGTGATTGCATTGACAACGATATACAATATGTTCACGGTTCTCAGGCTGATGATTTTGACTGCGCTAAAAGTGCTATCAGGTATATGCACGATAATTATAAACACGAAATCACGCTCAATGAAATCGCCAATTATGTAGGCATGACGCCTGCTCATTTTTCAAAATATTTTAAGGATAAAACAGATGAAACATTTTCAAAGTATCTTCGCCGTGTTCGCCTTGAACACGCTATTGATGATTTGAGAAACAAAAAAATCACCGTCAGACAGGCGGCGATTGAAAACGGTTTTCCGAATGTAAATTCGTTTATCCTGTTCTGCAAGTCCGAATACGGCAGAACTCCTGCGGAACTTAGGAATTACAGTGAGAAGAACTGACGGCGAGCCACCGTTCTTGGTTCGTGAAAACAGTCGCTTCAAGGCGAGAGCTTTTTAAATTGAAAATGGAAAATTGAAAATTGCGGTCGGCGGTGTGCCACCGCAATTTATTCGAGAAGATACTCGGATAAAGGAATTGCATCAGATGCCCGAATACGGCATTGATGCAATTTTTGCTTTATATGAAAGTAAATGTATACTTGTAGGGGAGAACCGATGTTATACAACCGTCACAACACCTATTTCAACTTGATTATTGATTCTGGGGATGAATACGGTGTTGCTCAGACCTGCGCAGACAATCATTTTTGTGCCGTCAAGGTCAAATTCGCCTTTGTCATATTTCGGAAAAAGTCCCTGATTCGGAGCGATTACTCCGCTGATGAACGGCAATTGAATCTGTCCTCCGTGGGTGTGACCGCAGACGATTAAGTCTATGTCGGTTTTCTTTGCGTCCTCGGCAATGTATTCGGGCTGGTGGTGCAGAAGAATTGTGAAATTGTTCTTTGCTTTTTCGGCAAATTCTTCCCACAGCGTTCTTGACGGAACATCGTCATCGGGAGTGTAGAACTCATAATAAGGGTAGTCGCTCATTCCGCCGATAAGCACACTCTTGCCGTTTTTGGTGAATTTTATGTATTCATTATCGAGCAATACAGCGCCTGTTGAATTTGTTTCGCTTTTAAAATCCGTTCCGAATTTGGCGGCATTGTCACGCTCATGGTTGCCGAGACAGCAGTATGTGGGCGCAATATCCGCAAGCTTTTTCAGCACATCTTTCATCTTCGTTGTGTCGGGATCGCCACGGTTGACCATATCTCCGCAAACTGCAATAAAATCGGGATTTTGTTCCTTTACAAGCTCTGCAAGGTCTGCGTTCTTTTCTCCGTATTCCTTGTTGTGCAGATCCGTGATGACAACAAATTTCAGCTTTGTGTCGTTCTTAGTATTGTTTACACAGTAATTTGTGATTGCAATTGTGTTGTCACAGTAAACGCCCCATATTACGAGAGTCACAAACAGCACAAGTATTATTGCTCCAAGGATTATCGAAAATTTTTTCATTCAATTCACCGCTCATATTAAGTATGGTATTATTTTAGGCTCGTTTTGTGCGGTTGTCAACAAATGTGTGTCGAACAAGTCTGATTATTACTGTTCCTTGTGCTTTGATTGTCGGATTTTAAGTTGATTTAGGAATTGCTTTGTTTGACATTCCTTTTGCACTGTTGTATAATGAATCATAATTGTATTTATATGTTACTCGGGAAATTTACACAAAGTTAAACAGAAGAGGTATGGGTTATGAAGAAGATTAATTTGCGTAAGATGTTTCTGGCTCTCGCAGATGTGTTTATTATCGTTGTCAGCGGTATTCTTGCAAATTATATTCTCTTGCTTGTCGGCTACATAGGTACTGCTTCAAGCAAAGGCTTGTTGAGCTATATTGTTATTGATCTTGTCATGTGTCTGTTTACGCTTTATATAAGCGGAACATATTCAAAATTGTGGCGATACTTTAACGCAAAGGACTATATGGTGTGCGGAATTGCCGTCTTTTCGGGGTTTACGCTCGGCTTTGTAATCTCGTTGTTTTTGCAGATTCCGCAGAGAAAGATTTTTTGTATAGTACATTTCGCAATAGCCCTTGTCGGAATTCTTGCATTCCGTTTTGTTTTCAGAAGGACTTTTCTTGACCTTACCGAGGCAGGAAGGGCAGAGGGCGGAGAGCGCACCCTTATTGTGGGCGCAGGCAATGCCGGCAGAATGATTGTTCGTGAAATTCACAATGCGAAAGAGCAGGGTGATGTTAATAATCCTTCAAAAAGCATCATTCCGGTATGCTTTGTCGATGATGATTTGAAAAAGCTGAATCAGAAAATCGAAGGAATCCCCGTTGTCGGAACCTGTCCCGAAATTGTTAAAATATGTGATGAATACCGCATAGACAATATTATTGTTGCACTTCCGTCATGTGAGGAAGATGAGAAGAGGAAGATTCTTGACTACTGTTCTGCAACAGAGTGCAAAATTAAGATTATCCCTTATCTCGGTGAGCTTTTGTTTGATGACGGGCATACACAGCTTATTTCACAGGCAAAGGAAATCAAGATTGAGGATCTTCTCGGCAGAAAACCCATTGAGTTTGACCGAAAGGAGATTCATGACCTTATCAACGGAAAGGTTTGTCTTGTTACAGGCGGCGGCGGTTCAATCGGCAGTGAGCTTGTAAGACAGATTGCAAAGAATGATCCGAAACAAATCATCATTGTTGATATCTACGAAAACAACGCATATGACATTCAGCAGGAGCTTGTGCTTGAATACGGCACAAAGCTTAACCTTGTAACGCTTATTTCATCGGTTCGTGATTACGACAAAATGGAGCTTATCTTCAAGACATATCGCCCCGAACTCGTATTCCACGCTGCCGCTCACAAGCATGTTCCGCTTATGGAAACCGTTCCCGAGGAGGCTGTAAAGAACAACATCTTTGGCACATTCAATGTTGCAACCCTTGCAGAAAAGTACAAGGCAAAGAAGTTTGTTATGATTTCAACCGACAAGGCTGTTAATCCGACAAATGTTATGGGCGCAACAAAGCGTGCGTGCGAGATGATTATTCAGTACAAGGCGCAGCACAGCACCGATACCGAATTTGTAACAACAAGATTCGGTAATGTTCTCGGCTCAAACGGCTCGGTTATTCCGCTGTTTCGCCGTGAGATTGAAAACGGTGCGCCCGTTACCGTAACACATCCCGATATTATCAGATATTTTATGACTATTCCCGAGGCTGTTTCGCTTGTTCTTGAGGCAGGTGCAATGGCAAAGGGCGGTGAGATTTTTGTTCTTGATATGGGTGCTCCCGTCAAGATTACAACCCTTGCCGAGAACCTTATCAGAATGTACGGTAAGGTTCCGTACAAAGATGTTCCGATTATTTTCACGGGACTTCGCCCGGGTGAAAAGCTTTTTGAGGAGCTTCTTATGGACGAAGAAGGTCTTAAGTCAACACAGAACAAGAAAATTTTCATAGGAAATCAAATTAAAATAGACGAAACAGATATGCTGTCAAAGCTTGAGGTTCTCAAAAAGACCGCAGAAAACAATGACAGTGAAAAGACAGTTGAACTTTTGGCAGAACTTGTACCTACTTTTTGCCACAAGGTCAATGATTAACCGAAAAGGAGAAATTTTATGTGCGGTATTGTAGGTTATGTAGGGCCTAAGGATTGCAGTGAGGTGCTTGTTAATGCTCTCACAAAGCTTGAATACAGAGGCTATGACTCGGCAGGTATTGCGGTTTTTGATAACGGAGAAATCAAGACCGTAAAGACTAAGGGTAAGCTTCAGGACTTAAAGGATAAGCTTGCAGAGGTCGGCACTCCGAAAGGTCATGTCGGCATAGGTCACACCCGTTGGGCAACCCACGGCGAGCCTTCGGATGTAAACTCACATCCACACAGCGGTACAAGGGTTACAATCGTTCACAACGGTATTATTGAAAACTATATGGAGCTTAAAGACTTCCTCATCTCAAAGGGAAGAACTTTTTTAAGCGACACAGATACAGAGGTTGTTGCTCAGCTCCTCGACTATAAATACAACGGAAATCCTCTTGAAACAATCGACAGCGTAATGGCTGAGCTTAAGGGTTCGTTTGCACTCGGAATTATGTTCAAGGATTTCCCCGACAGAGTTTTTGCGGTTCGCCGTGAAAGTCCTCTTATCGTAGGCGTTGCAGAAGGCGAGTGCTTTATTGCGTCCGATGTTCCCGCAATTCTTCAGTACACAAGGGATTATTATCTTCTTGACCATGATGAAATCGTAACACTTTCATCTGACGGTGTTTCGTTCGTTGACGAACACCTTGATCCGATTGAAAAGAAACTTCAGACAGCCGACTGGGATATGGAGGCTGCCGAAAAGGGCGGTTATCCGCACTTTATGATTAAGGAAATCAACGAACAGCCCGAGGCTATCAGAACAACGATTATGCCGAGAATCAAAGAGGGACTTCCGTTTCTTGAGGAGTGCGGCATCACAACGGAAACAATCAAGAATTTCAAAAATATCACAATCGTTGCCTGCGGTACTGCCATGCACGCAGGTATGGTCGGCAAGTATGTTATTGAGGATATCGCAAGAGTTCCCGTAAATGTTGACATTGCGTCCGAGTTCCGTTACAGAAATCCGATTGTAGGCGAGGGCGACCTTGTAATCATCATTTCACAGTCGGGCGAAACAGCCGACAGCCTTGCCGCAATGCGTCTTGCAAAGCAGAAGGGTGCAAAAACTCTTGCAATTGTAAACGCAAAGGGCAGTTCAATTGCCCGTGAGGCGGATATGCTCATCTACACACTCGCAGGTCCAGAAATTTCCGTTCCGTCAACAAAGGCATACATCACACAGCTTTCCGTTATGTATCTCTTTGCCTTTGAGCTTGCTCTTGCAAAGGAAACAATCAGCACAGCCGAGTGCAAGCGACTTGTTTCGGCTCTTACAAAAATGCCCGAGGCAGTTCAGTATGTAATTGACAACTGCGAGGATACCTGCAAGTTCGTTGCCACAAAGCTTGTTGCAACCGACAGCTTGCTTTACATAGGCAGAGGTCTTGACTATGCCCTTTCAATGGAGGGTTCGCTCAAGCTCAAAGAGGTTTCGTACATTCACTCAGAAAGCTACGCCGCAGGTGAGTTAAAGCACGGCACAATTTCGCTTATTGACGAGGATGTTCCGGTTATCGCCGTTGCAACTCAGACAGGTATTATCCCCAAGACAATCAGCAATGTTGTTGAGGTTAAGTCAAGAGGTGCAAAGGTTATTCTTGTTTGCACAGACGCCTGTGCAAGAGAACTCAAGGACGGTGTTGCGGATTATGTTATCGAAATTCCGCATACAGACGAGCTTCTTATGCCGATTACAGCGGTTGTTCCGCTCCAGATTCTTGCTTATTACACATCAATCAACAGAGGTATTGATCCCGATAAGCCAAAGAACCTTGCTAAGTCGGTTACTGTAGAATAAGATGTGATTTCGTTCGGGAAGAGAGTCCGCAAAATGCGAGGGTTAAGTTGCCCGAACGGCAGTCTTGTTTTTAATTGAAAATTGAAAATGGAAAATTGAAAATTTCGGTTGGCGGTGTGCCACCGCAGTCAATTCGAGAAGATAGTCAGATAAAGAAATTGCATTGATGCCCGATACGGCATTGATGCAATTTTTGTTTTATATGAAAGTGAATGTTTATTTATATAATTTTAATTTGTACAAATCTTTGCGTGGTTATCTGCAGGCGGATAATATCCGTACATACAGTTTTGCAACAACTTCCGTATATACCAAAAATATACAAAAACAGTCGGGCGACAATGTTTTGTATTCTTGCGAATTGTCTTCTCGACCATAATTTTCCATTTTCCATTTTCAATTTTATGCACGCTCGGGCGTAATATGTTCTTTAATATCATACTGTATTCACGAATAGGGTGCTCTTGTTTTCAAATTTCAACGGTAAAAACCTTGTATTTTTTTGACAGATTATGTATAATTAATTAGATATACATTCTAAAAAGCAGTATTGATGAATCTAATTTAGTTTCGGGGGAATATACGGACATGATGAAAACTGTTTTTAAAAGAGCTGTAACGCTTGCAATTTGTGCCGTAACGGTATTTTGCGGTATTTTTGCCTGTTCAGGCGCAACAAAAGATTACGAGATTCCGCAGATTGACGATATGACGCTTTCAATGCCTGACGGTATGAGCGCTGTTACAAGGGACAGTAAAAGCACAGATAAATATTTTTCTGTTTTCGGTCTTGATTATGACACAACAATGAAAACCTTTCAGAACGGAAATATCTATCTTCAGGGTATGGATAATATGTCATCGGTTATTCTGACCGTGACAATGACAAAAAATGAGAGCAGCGAGAATGTCGGCAACTATGCTCAGCTTTCTTCAAGCGAGCTTTCAAATATACGCAACAATTTTCTTAATTCCGACGAGTATCGGAGCTGTACTCCCGACCAAAAAGAAAAAGTTGTGTGGCTTGTGTTTGACGCAACTGCTCAGAGCAGTAAGGGCGATGTGAAAACCTTTATTGCCAACACGGTTTATGACGGTATGAACATTAATATCACAATGCAGAGAACAGAGGGTGATGTTACAACCGTTGACTACGATACTTTTTCCAAAATTGTATCTTCGGTAAAATTCAGCGACCTGCCGTTTTCAAAGGGATTTATTCCGTACATAATCATCGGCGGCGGTGTTATTATCCTTATTTTGATTGTACTCATCATAATTTTTGCCGTGAGAATCAGAAAGCATAAAAAGGCTAAGAAGAATAACGCTATTCTTGAGGAGCTTGCAGTCAAGTATAAACTCGGTGAAAAGGGTACGGACTACGACATTGACAATTTTGACGATTCTCCCGAAAAGCCCGATAAACGCTCAAAGAAAAAGCAGAGATATGCGGAAGAGGTTGAAGAAGAACCGGCTTTGCCGGGCAGAAGATATGCTCCCGAGCCGATAATCGAAAATATGGAAGAACCGGAAGAAATTACAAGTGAGTATTCAAACTTTGGTTATGATACGGACGATGCCAAGGAAAAAGAAATTGACGAGATAATCAACTCCGCAAAGGCTTACAAGAGTGAGCTTGAGCGTGAGGCATATAAAAACAACTACGGTTACGAGGAAAACAGCACGGAGGACGAAAAAAAAAAGGAGCCTACCGCAGCAGATACCTCAGAGACTGAACCCGAAAAAATTGACGAAAACGAAAAAGATAACGCAGAAACACCTGAAAAACACGAGGACATAAGCTCTTCGTCGGGTCCTACACTCGTTATTCCCGAGCCCGAACACGATCTTTTTGAAACAAGCGAGCCTGACGATATCGACCGTGAGGACGATGCCGATGTTGAAGAAACCGAGGAGGTTTCCGAACAAAAGCATCCGCTTGAAAAAAAGGTTGACAAGTACGCAAACATCATTTTCGGCAGTGACGATCCCGAGGAGAAAACCGGGGAAGAGGTTGATGATGAGGAGCTTGTAAGGGCAAAGGCTAAGAAAAACAAGTTTGACAGCGGTTATGACTTTTTTGACGAAGCTCCCAAAAAGTCAATGGGGGTTATCAAAAGCTCAGACCTCAGAGATGCCGAGGACGTTGATGTTATCGGCGAGGTTGAAAGAAAAGCAGAAACCATAAAGCAGAACGCTCTTGAAAAAGAGAATAATAAAGAAACCGAGGGTGAACCGAATGATAAACGGTCAACGGAAGAGGTTCTTGCCAATGTAGGCAAAAACATCGGTAATGCTCTCAGGGGCTTTGCAGGCGGAGTTAAGAATTTTGGCATTCACTGCGGATATTTCTGCAAGAATGTTTCAATAATGATAAAGCGTAAGCGTGCAATTGCCAAACGCAAAAAGGCAGAGGAAGAGAGAAGAGAGAGAGAAAGACAAAAGGCAGAGCGTGCAAGAATGCGTGCCGAAAGAGGCGAAAGTGACGGACTTGTTCAGGTTCACAGCAGAACCGACCGCCGCCCGCAGCAGAATCGCCGCCCTGCAAACAGAAACAAGAGAAGATAATTTCTTTTCTTAACGGAGGAAAAACATGGAAATGCTAATTAAAAACGCAGTGGTTGTTTCCCCTGCCGACAAGCTTAACGAAAAAACAGATATTCTCATAAAGGACGGTGTGATTGCCGAAATCGGCAGCGGCATTACATCAGACGGAGAGATTATTGATGCAGACGGTCTTTGTGCCGTTCCGGGATTTGTTGATATGCATGTGCATCTTCGTGATCCCGGCCAGACTCACAAAGAGGATATTATCACGGGATGCAAGGCGGCTGCCGCAGGCGGTGTTACAAGCCTGCTTGCAATGCCTAACACCAATCCCACAACCGACAGCCCCGAAATTGTAAAGTATATTCTTGACAAAGCTAAAGACGCCGACAGCCGTGTTTATGTTGCGGCAAGCGTTACCAAGGGGCTTAAAAGCGAAGAACCCACAGACATTGACGCTGTGAAAAGTGCAGGTGCAATAGCACTTACCGATGACGGCAGACCTGTTGAAAACACAAAGTATTTGAGTGACGCAATGAAAAAAGCTCCAAAGCTCGGCATGACAATTGTCGCACATTGCGAGGACTTGTTTCTTGCCGACGGAGGTAAAATTAACGAGGGCGAGGTTTCGGAAAAGCTCGGAGTCAAGGGAATCCCTGCCGGTGCCGAGGACTGCGGAACTGCAAGAGAAATTGCACTTGCCGCCGCTCTTAACGAGCCTATTCATATCTGCCATGTCAGCACCAAAACAAGCGTTGCACTTATCCGTGATGCCAAAAGGAGAGGTGTTAAGGTGACCGCCGAAACCGCTCCGCATTATGTTTCGCTCACGGACAGGGAGCTTTTAAGAGGTGACGCTGATTACAGAATGAATCCGCCTCTCAGAACTCAGGCTGATGTTGACGAGATTATCAACGGGCTTTGTGACGGCACACTTGACGCCATAGCAACCGACCACGCACCGCACACACCCGAGGAAAAGGCTGATTTTGTAAAAGCCCCCAACGGTTCAATCGGCATGGAAACCTCGTTTGCGGTCTGCAACACATACCTGGTTAAGACAGGCAAAATGACGCTTTCACAGCTTGTTGAGAAGATGAGTGTTAATCCTGCAAGGATTTTGAAAATCAACGCAGGCACACTTTCAGTCGGTGCAAATGCCGATGTTGTTCTTATAAATCCCGATGAAGAATGGACAGTTGATGCCGGTAAACTTCACGGCAAAAGCAAGAACACCCCGTTCAAGGGCAGAACCCTCACAGGTAAAGTCAAAAAGACAATCCTCGGCGGTAAGGTAGTTTTTGAAGATTGAGTTTGTTTTAATTGTAGATGTTGATACGATTAAAATTGTGCAAACGGTAGCTGTACTACGCTCGGGCATAAATGTTTTTTATTTGTCAAACTGTCTGCACGAATTGGGGACGGCGGCTCGCCGTGTTCGCTCACCAAATAAATTTAATTTAATATAAACTTTAACATAAAGGAGTAAAATTATGGCACAGAAAGGCGACCTCCTGTCGGTAAGACAGGATATCAGAGTAGTAGACGCAACAATCCGTGACGGCGGTCTTTGTAACGATTTCAGATTTGACGACAAATTTATCAAGGCTCTTTACAATGCAAATGTTAAAGCCGGTGTTGATTATATGGAATTCGGCTACAAGGCATCAAAGGAAATCTTTAACGAAGAAGATTTCGGTAAGTGGAAATTCTGTAACGATGCAGATATCAGAAAAATTGTAGGCGACAACAAGACTCCTCTTAAAATCGCTGTTATGGCTGATGTCGGCAGAACAGATTTTAAGAAGGATATTATCGCAAAGAAGGACAGCCCGATTGACCTCATCAGAATTGCAACATACATCAACGCAATTCCTGCGGCTGTTGAAATGATTGAGGACGCTGCAAAGAAGGGCTACGAAACAACAATCAATATTATGGCTGTTTCAAAGGCAAGAACCGAGGATATTACAGCGGCTCTTGAAACTCTTGGCAAAACTCCCGTAAACGCTTTCTACATTGTTGACAGCTACGGCGCACTCTATCCCGAGGAGTCAAGACGACTTGCAGACCTTTACTGCTCAATTGCCGACAAGTACGGCAAGTCGGTCGGTATTCACGCTCACAACAACCAGCAGCTTGCTTTTGCCAACACAATTGAGGCTATGACGCAGGGCGTCAGCTACCTTGATGCAACCGTTGACGGCATGGGCAGAGGCGCAGGCAACTGTGCGCTTGAACTTCTTCTCGGTTTCCTCAAGAACCCGAAGTATCAGGTTGCTCCTATTCTCAAAATCATTGAGGAGTACACCCACAAGTTTAAGGCTGAGGGCGTTAAGTGGGGTTACGATATTCCGTACCTTCTCACAGGTCAGTACAACACACATCCCCGTCCTGCAATTCAGTTCGTAAAAGAGGACAGACAGGATTATTACAAGTTCTCAAATGAACTTTATGATATTATCAACAGCTAAAAAATAATAATTCGTAGGGGCGAACAACAGCATTGTAAAAAAGATATTGCAGTCGGGATATGAATTGTTTGCCCGACCATAGAAAGAATAACAAAAAATGAGGAGAATCACTATGGCATTTGACAGACTTATCGAAAATATTGTAAAAATGCAGAATCCTACGGTTGCAGGTCTTGACCCAAAGCTTGACTATGTTCCCGAATCAATCAAAACAAAATGCTTTGAAAAGTATGGCAAGACGCTTGAGGGTGCGGCTGCTGCGCTTTTTGAATTCAACAAGGCGCTTATTGACGCACTTTATGATATTGTTCCTGCCGTAAAGCCACAGGCTGCATATTATGAAATGTACGGTTGGCAGGGTGTTAAGGCTCTTTGCGACACAATCGCTTATGCAAAGTCAAAGGGTATGTTCGTTATCACAGACGGCAAGCGCAACGATATCGGCACAACTATGGAGGCATATGCTACGGCACACCTCGGTCATACAGATGTTGCAGGCGAAAGTATTGACGCATTCGGTGCAGACGCACTCACGGTAAACGGTTACCTCGGAACAGACGGTATCAAGCCGCTTGCAAAAATTTGCGATTCGGACGACAAGGGCATTTTCGTTCTTGTAAAAACTTCAAACCCAAGCTCGGGCGAACTTCAGGATATGAAGCTTGAAACAAATGAGAGCGTTTATGAGCATATGGGCAAGATGTGCGAAGGCTGGGGCGAAGACCTTATGGGTAAGCATGGCTATTCGGCAGTAGGTGCAGTTGTGGGTGCAACATATCCCGAACAGCTCGGTGAAATGAGAGCAAAACTTCCGCACACATTCTTCCTTGTTCCCGGTTACGGTGCTCAGGGCGGCGGTGCCGATGATGTTAAAAACGCATTTGACGAAAACGGTCTTGGTGCAATCATCAACTCAAGCCGCGGCATTATGTGTGCATGGAAAAAGCAGGGGCTTACAGAAGATGACTTTGCCGTTGCCGCTCGTAAAGAGGCTGAGCGTATGAGAGATGAAATCGTTGGTTGCATCGGCAAAATTAAGCTTGGCTGATTCATTTGCACAACAGAATCACGAAATTTTTCGTTTTTTATGCTTTAGTGCTATGAATTTATTGACTTTAGCGTGCTAAAAGCGTATAATTTAAATGTATTTATTTTTACAACTATATTTTTAAATTTTCTTTAAAAAGGGAGATATCAGAAATGGCAAGAGTATATAATTTTTCGGCAGGTCCTTCAATGCTGCCTGAGTCTGTGCTTAAAAAAGCAGCGGCAGAAATGCTCGACTACGAAGGCAGTGGTCAGAGCGTTATGGAAATGTCACACCGCTCAAAAATTTACGGTACAATCATCGAGGGTGCCGAGGCTCTTTTGAGAGAGGTTATGAACATTCCTGACAACTACAAGGTTCTTTTCCTTCAGGGCGGTGCGTCAACACAGTTTGCGGCTATCCCTATGAACCTTATGACAAAGAGCGGTAAGGCTGATTATGTTATTACAGGTCAGTGGGCTAAAAAGGCTCATGCAGAGGCTGCCCGTTACGGTCAGGCTAATGTTGTTGCTTCATCGGCTGACAAGACCTTCACATACATTCCAAAGCTTGATCCTTCAACATTCACAAAGGACGCTGACTATTTCTACATCTGTATGAACAACACAATTTACGGCACTGTTTATCACGAGCTTCCCGACACAGGTGATGTTCCGCTCGTTGCAGATATTTCTTCCTGTATTCTTTCAAGACCGATTGATGTTTCAAAATTCGGCGTTCTCTATGCAGGTGCGCAGAAGAACATGGCTCCGGCAGGTCTTACGGTTGTTATCGTTCGTGAGGATCTTATCGGCAACGCTATGGATATCACTCCTACAATGCTTAACTGGAAAACTCACGCTGACAACGGTTCAATGTTCAACACACCGCCTTGCTACACAATCTACATTGCAAAGCTTGTTCTTGAGTGGATTAAGAACGAGGTTGGCGGTCTTGATAAGATGTATGAAATCAACAAAAAGAAGGCTGACCTTCTCTACGGTTTCCTCGATTCTTCAGAGCTTTTCAAGGGTACTGTTGTTCCCGAGGATCGTTCGCTTATGAATGTTCCGTTCGTTACAGGTGACGCTGACCTTGACGCTAAATTCGTTAAAGAGGCTACTGAAAACGGTCTTGTTAATATCAAGGGTCATCGCACAGTCGGCGGTATGAGAGCTTCAATTTACAACGCTATGCCTTATGAGGGCGTTGAAAAACTCGTTGAGTTTATGAAGAAGTTCGAGGCTGAAAACAAGTAATTATTGAATATTATGATATAACGGGCGAACGCTGTTCGCCTGTTATTGTAAATTCTTAAAATAAAAAATTAAAAAGGATTGATTTTGATGTATAACATTCTTACATTAAACAAAATCGCCGCTATCGGCACAAGTCGTCTCGGTGATAACTATAAATACGGTGACGATGTTCAGAACCCTGACGCAGTTCTTGTAAGAAGTGCCGCAATGCACGATATGGAATTTGCCGACAACCTTCTTGCAATTGCAAGAGCAGGCGCAGGCACAAACAACATTCCGAAGGATAAGTGCAGCGAGCAGGGCATTGTTGTTTTCAATACACCGGGTGCTAACGCAAACGCTGTTAAGGAGCTTGTTATCGCAGGACTTCTTATTTCAAACCGTAAGGTTATTGAGGGTTATGAATGGGCAAAGACTCTCAAGGGCAACGGCGCAGCTGTCGGTAAGATGGTTGAAAAGGGCAAGAGTCAGTTCGTCGGTCCCGAAATCAAGGGTAAGACTCTCGGTGTTATCGGTCTTGGAGCAATCGGTATTCTTGTTGCAAATGCCGCTGTTGCTCTCGGTATGAATGTAATCGGCTTTGACCCGTTTATGTCTGTTGGCAACGCTCTCAAGCTTGCTCCTACAGTTAAGCTTCAAAAGAGCGCAGAAGAGGTTATGGTAAATTGCGACTACCTCACAATCCATGTTCCGCTTACTGACGACACAAGAGATATGGTTGATGCCGATATGATTGCCAAGATGAAAGACGGTGTTCGTATTCTCAATTTCAGCCGTGACGGTCTTGTTAATTCAACAGCTGTTCTTGAGGCTGTTAAGAGCGGCAAGGTTGCCAAGTATGTTACAGACTTCGGAACAGACGATATCCTCGGTGAAGAGAATATTATCTGCCTCCCACACCTCGGTGCATCAACTCCCGAAAGTGAAGAAAATTGTGCTGTTATGGCTTGTGATCAGGTTAAGGAGTACCTCGAGAACGGTAACATCATCAACTCCGTAAACTATCCTGCAATTTCACTTGCAAGAACAAATGCTGACGATACCCGTTTCTGCGTTGCTCACAAGAATGTTCCAGAGCTTCTCAAGAAGGTTCTCACACAGATCAGCGGCAATGTTGAAAATATGCTTTCAAAGAGCCGTGGCGACTACGCTTACACAATTATTGATGTAGCAGGCGCCGGTGCAGATGACCTTGCAAAAATCGCAGCAGTTGACGGCGTAATCAGAGTTCGTGCAATCTGATTTCGATTTTAATTGAGCTTTAATGTTGTAAAAAATTATCCGAGCATTGTTTTGATGCTCGGATTTTTTGCGTTTATTTGTACAAATGGTTACAATGCTACACTCGGGCTTGATATGTTTTTGATATCACAAACTGTCTGCACGAACGGGGAGCGGTGGTACACCGACCAGATGGTATTTTTTTGCATTGGCAATTATAAATGTTACGGAAATTGCAACGGCACACAATTCTGCAACGGGCAATGCCGACCATACACCGTTTATGCCTATAAACATCGGCAAAATCAGCATTGCGGCACACTCGAAAACAAGCGTTCTTGCAACTGAAATTACGGCTGAAATCTTGCCATTGTTGAGTGCGGTGAAAAGTCCCGATGCGAAAATATTCATTCCGCATAACAGATAATTTATTGCAAAAATTCTGAATCCGCTGAGTGCAATCTGCTGAATTTTTTCGTCGCCTGCCGAGAAAATTCCGACAAGCGGTTCTGCAAAAAATTCAGATGCCGTAATCATTGCAACCGAAATTATCAGCGTGATTTTTATGCATAATTTGAACAGCTTTTGCAGTTTTTCGTGATTTTGTGCGCCGTAGTTAAAGCTGATGACGGGTGAAACTCCCGAAGTGAATCCAAACGAAACCGCAGTGAAAATAAAGTGAATGTACAAAATAGCACTTATAGCCGCAACGCCTTTTGCGCCTGCAAAGTGCATCATTTGAATGTTGAACAGCGCTGTTGTCACGGCTGTTGAAAGATTTGTCACAGCCTCTGACGAGCCGTTTGCCATTGCAAAGAGGATTTCACTGACCTTGAATTCAGGCTTGCCAAAGTGCAGAGTTTGCTTCTTGTTGAAAAAGAGCAAAAGCGGAATTGCACCCACAGCCATTCCTATAATGGTGCCGAGTCCTGCACCGATTATTCCAAAATCCCACACTGCCATAAAAAGAATGTCAAGCACAATGTTTGTGCAACCCGACAGTATCGAGAAAACAAGCATGATATGTGGCTTGTCCGCTGTTACAAGGTACGATTGGTTGAGCATCTGCCAGCACATTACAAAGCCGTACGGAATCATAACGCTGCCGTAGTCAATGCAGTAGGGGAGAATTTTTTCGTTTGAGCCGAACATCATGTACATAGGTTCGGCAAAAATTGTGAACAGCACAGCAATGATAACAGAAATGACTGTTGCCGTGATTGCAACACCGGACATAAGTCGGTTTGCTTCCTCCTGTTTGCCTTCTCCCATTTTCTTTGCGATTATAGCATTTGAGCCTGTTGAAAACATTAAGCCCACAGCCATAAATACGAGCGTGAACGGATATACAATATTGATTGCGGACAATGCGTCACTTCCGACACAGTTCGCAACAACGATTCCGTCAACAACCGTGTAAAGTGACATAAAAACCATCATAAGAACGGTTGGCAAAGTGAATTTCAGAATCGTTTTTGCCTTAATAGGTTTTGCATAAATTGATGTTGCCATAAAACTTCCTTACCCTCAAATTTATATTTTTCACAGACCATTCAAACGATTGTATCATAACTTTGTCGCAATTACAACCGATTTGTCTTTTTTTGTAAAATATGCTATTATATACAGACTTAAAAGCGAAAAAAGGGGCGGTTTTATGTTTAAGGGCGCAGTTTTTGATATGGACGGGCTTATGATTGACAGTGAAAGGCTTGTTTATTCAATCTGGCAGGAAATGCTTGATGAGGACGGCAAAGAGTTTAATCTCGACATTTTCAAAAAGACAATCGGACTTCGCAGTGAGGATTCCTACGAATATTACAAGTCGGTTTACGGCGATGATTTTGACTATCCCGCTTACAAGGCGGAGTCGAGAATCCGCTATTTTAAGCGTATCGAAAAGAACGGTGTGCCTGTAAAAAAGGGCTTGTACGAAATTTTTGATTATTTAAAATCAGTCGGTTGTAAAATTTCGCTTGCAACTTCAACCTCGTCACAAACGGCTTTGAAGATTATGAAGAAAATCAATCTCTATGATAAATTTGACGCATTCGTGTGCGGTGATGATGTTAAAAACGGCAAGCCCAATCCCGAGGTTTTTTTGATTGCCGCAAAGAAGCTCGGACTTGAGCCGGTGGACTGCGTTGCGTTTGAGGACAGCATTAACGGCATAAAATCTGCACATGCCGCAGGTATGACCACGGTTATGGTTCCCGATTTGTCAGAGCCGACAGACGAAATTAAACCGATGATTGATTTTTTGTGTACGGATTTAAGCGAAGCGATAGAACGAATTTCAAATTGAAAATTGAAAATTGAAAATGGAAAATTAATGTCGTGTAGATAGTTTGTAAATATTAAAAACATTTATGCCCGAGCGTAGCATTGTAATTGTTCATACAATTCTGTTGTTCGCCCGTTCGTGTGCAATGCACACGATTGCACGCAATGCGTGCAAAATTGAATACACAGTTTTCATCACATCAAAACACATTACTGCGAACATAATATTTCATCAAGGCGGGCTAACGAGGTTCGCCCCTACAGGCAATACACAATTTTCATCACATCAAAGCATATTATATAAACATAAACATATTTTGACATAATGAAAGCTGTGCGTTATTTTACAGCAGTATTACAGAAATGTTGCAACATTTATGACTGCAAAATCTGCGGTCGGCAGTGTTCCGGAATCATATGATTTAACAAAACAAAAGGTCAGGTTTTACCCGACCTTTTTATGATGTTTATTAGGATGATTTGGTATTTGTCAGCTTTGCGAGAAGGTCAAGAATTTTGAAATACAGCCAAATTACCGTAAAAGCAAGACCGAAAGCGGCTGACCATTCGTATTTTTTCGGAAGTCTGTTTTCAACTGTCTGTCTGATTGTTTCAAAATCACACAAGAGAAACAGCGTTGCGATGATAATTCCCAAAACGCTGAAACCGATACAAATTAACGGATTTGTTGTAACAAAGGCAACAAGCGGTCTTGTTGCAGGGATGAGCGCAAGGATAAGAACTGCAAGAGAAGATAAAACAGATGTGATGAACAAGGCGAAAATTACCGTGCGAACTTTTTTGCCCGGGCGAACCTTACCTGTTGCATAAATTGCGAGCATAGCAAGTACAAGCACGATTGTTATTATGAGAGCAAGTCCCATAACCCCTTGATATTGCTGAGGTGCAACATATGAAAGAAATCCGAGCAATGCGCCTTGGCACAGACAGTAGATTGTGCCGAGTACAGGAGCGGTTGATCTTACAAATGCCACAATGAACGGCAGAATTATCGAAAGAATTGCCGCACCCAATCCAATGAAAAGCGGCGTCATATGTAGGGTTGAAACATAGTTGTCAAATTCAATGTCAAATGATTCGCCTGTGTTGAAAACATTAAGCGAAAGATAGAGATACAGTACATATCCCACTCCCGACATGAGGAGAAAGTACAATGTTTTTACGGCAATTCCGCCGTAGCTTGCACAATTGTCCGACTGTTCCGCTACTTTGGAAAGCTTGCGGATTACAGGATTTGTACCGATAACAGAGTTGTTACCGCCTTTGTTGCTGTTGTTTTGATTAAGTGTTCTGCCCATAAAATGCCTCCTTGTGAATGGTATTATTATCATACTATATAAATTACGACAAAACCAATCAAATATTGCGTTTTGTTTTCTGTTCGTACCGCATTATTATCTGTCTGTGAAAGATTACAAATAATTACAAGCGGTTACAATTTACAAATTTCGTGTTAATTCTACGAGATTATTATACACATTTTCCACATAGTTTTCAACAATTGTTGAAAAAGAATGGCAATGCCTGTTGAGCGTTGCTACGGTTACTGCGGAAAAGGGTAAAATGAAAAATAATTATTGATAACAGCACGATAATATGTTATACTTTGGTAAACAACAATCTTTACGGAGGACAAAATGAAGAAAATTATAAATAAAAAGTCACTCAAGGGTGCGCTTGCTGTTATGTTATGTGCCGTTATGGCGTTTTCTGTCTGTGCCTGTAACTTTGACTCTGACACAGAACCAACCAAAACGGATGCACAAATTCAGTTTGATAAATATTGTGACGATTTGTTTTCGGAAGAACTTGAGGATGACGCTCTTACCGCACATTTTGACATTTCAAATCCATCGGACTACGGTCTGAAATATGACGAGGAGGACTATACCCTCGGTCATGTGTCCGATGAAGATACAAAAGAATCCTTTGATGAACTGAAAAAGGCAAAAACGGATTTGGAGGAGTTTGACCGTTCGGGACTTACTTCTTCTCAAAAGCAGACATATGACACCCTTGAAAGCTACTTTGAAATTCAGCTTTCATATGAGGGTACAACAGAATTGCAGAGTATATTTGCACCGCAGTCGGGAGTTGTTGCAAACCTCTTTACCACCCTGTCCGAGTTTACTTTCTATGAAAAGGATGATACCGACCTTTACCTTGCTGTTTTGAAGGACACAAAACGCTATATGGACGAGTGCATTGAGTTCACAAGGAAACAGGCTGAGGACGGTTACTTTATGGCTGAAGATATTGCACAGCAGTCAATTGACGAGTGCGAAAAGCATATTAAGAATGACAAGTCCGTGCTTGTTGACGAGTTTGAGTCGAGAATAAAGTCACTCGGTCTTAGCGATTCCGAGAAAAAGACTGTTGTCGAAACCAACAAAAAGTATTTTGAAGAATACTACATTCCTGCTTTGAAATCAGCAAATTCAGCACTTGAAAGTCTCAAAAAATCAGGCAAAAACGAAGAAGGTCTTTGCGGTTACGGCAAAATCGGCAAAAAGTATTATGAGGCAATTGTCAGGGACAAAACAAGCAGCAGCATGACTCCCGAGGAGCTTAAGTCATACCTTACAAACAGCTTTACAAAGGTTGGAATGAGCATGAGCAATGTTTCACAGGATGACTTGAGCAAATTTCAGGACTACAAACCCGACTTTAAGGACGCCGATGAGGTGCTTGAATTTTTGATTGAGAATATCGAGGAGGACTTTCCGACTCCCGTTACAACCTCTTACACGGCAGATTATATGAGCGATTCCGCAAAGAGCGACAATGTGGTAGCGTACTATGTTCAGGGACGAATTGACGATACAAGCGTTAATATCATCAAAATCAACCCCGACTTTGCAAATAAGGGTATGACTCAGATGTACACAACTCTTGCCCATGAAGGCTATCCCGGTCATCTTTATCAGTCTACCGCATCAAATGCAAACAAGGATATCCCGAATATCCGCAAGGTTTTAAGCTTTATCGGCGCAACCGAGGGTTGGGCGCAGTATGCCTCGAAATGTACGCTTGATTACCTTGATACAAGCGAGGGCGTTAAGAAGCTTATCTACGCAAATGATATCCTCGGCTATATTCTCTATTCCATGGTCGATGTCGGTGTGAACTACAACGGCTGGGATTATGAAAAAGTCAAGGAGTATATGTCAACGGCACTCGGTTCGGCTGACGATGAGAGCGTTACAGCCGCTACAAAAGAGGCGTATGACCTTGCCCGTTCAAATCCGGGTTATTTCCTCCCCTATACCGTATGCTACCTCAAGATGATTGATATGCGTGAAACAGCTGAAAGCGAGCTTGGCTCAAGCTTTGACGCAAAGGAATATCACACATTCATTATGAATCTCGGAATCACAAGCATTGATGTCTACGAAAAAGCCCTTGATATGTGGCTTGAAAGCAAAAAGTAAATTTTTGGTGATAATCTTGAATATTTTTTACAGGTATGATATACTTAACTCATTGGTATGATAAATCTAAATTGGTATGGATTTTTCTAAGATGTGATTCTTATTTTCGCCATACACTCATTATGGGTGTATGGCGATTTTTATTTTACGCAAGGGGTGTTAATATGGGCGTTAAAACGGAAAACAAAATGGCTTATGAACCTGTCAACAAACTTATAATTCAAATGTCGGCACCGCCGCTGATTTCAATGTTCTTTCAGTATTCATACAACCTTGTTGACAGTATGTTTGTTGCGGGGATAAATGAACAGGCACTTGCGGCAGTATCGCTTGCATTCCCGATTACAACGCTTATGAATGCGTTGTCCGTGTGGATAGGTGTGGGTGTTAATGTTTTGATTGCAGGTTATTTGGGACAGAAAAATCAGCAAAAGGCAAATTCTGCAGCGGCTCTCGGAGTGGTAATTTCGGTAGTTGTCGGAGTGCTGATAAATTTCCTTTCGCTTTTCATAATAAATCCCTATTATTCGGCTTTTACGCAAAACAAAGAGATTTTTGAATACGGAATTGCGTATATGAGCGTCTGCGTTTTTATGCAGATACCAAATATGGTGCATATTGTAATTCAAAAAATACTTCAGGCAACAGGCAATATGATTGCTCCGATGTGGTTTCAAATTGCAGGTGTTGTATTCAATTTTGTGTTTGACCCTTTGCTCATTTTCGGCATAGGTCCGTTTCCGAAAATGGGTGTGGTCGGAGCTGCAGTTGCCACGGTTTTAGGCTATGTTGTTTCAACAATCATTGCGTTGATACAGCTGTTTCTTACAAAACAAAAGGTTAAGCCGGTGTTTAAAAACTGCCTTGAACCGCAGATGATAAAGCTGATATTTTCCTACGGATTGCCCTCGTTTGTTATGAATGCGTTGGGAGCATTCACCGTGAATTTTGCAAATATGTTTTTGGTGCGATATTCGGACACGGCGGTTGCATTTTTCGGAGCATATTTCAAGGTTCAGCAGTTGATTTTTATGACGGTGAACGGACTAATTCAAGGCTGTTTGCCTATAATGCGGTTTAATTACAGAGCAAAAGAGTACGGTCGCCTTAAACAAGCAAATAAGAGCGGAACAATTATCGCAACTGTTATGATGATTGTCGGTATGCTCTTGGTGCTGATTTTCCCGAAAGAGATATTGTTTTTGTTTTCGGCATCGGAAGAAATGTGTGCTTTTGGAGTGCCGGCAATGAGAATTATGTCACTCGGATTTGTGTTCAGCGGCTTTTCTGCAATGATTGCAACCTATGAACAGGCAACAGACAGTATTATGCCCGGCGTTGTAGTTCAACTGTTGCGACAGGGCGTGCTGTTAGTCCCCGTAATTTGGCTTTTAAACAGCGCTGTTCAAATGACAGGCATATGGCTTGCGTTCCCAATTACAGAATTTGTCACATTTCTTGTTGCTGTTGTATTTGCAAAAATTAAAAATCATTGAATAAATAAAAATAACAACCGCCAAAACCCGATATAATGGATTTTGGCGGTTGTTTGTTATTTAAAATATGTTTAATTTTAAATTGTTTTTGCAAAAACATTATCAGATGATTTTGCTCTGAAAATTGTTTTTACGAGCAAGAATGTTATATAAACATAAAGTGCGGTGTAGATGATTGCCGTAAATTTAAGGCTAATAAGCTCGTAGGAGAACAGATAGTAGCAATAGCCTCTCAGGCTTATAAGCGTTGACACAATCGGAATCCACAAATGCTTTGCACTTACCGCCGCATAGACAATTAAAATAATGTCAAGCAGATAACCGTAGCGTTCGTGCATTGACGAAAGGAACATGATACAGGTGAACACAGTCCACGCTGTTGTCAGAAGAAAAGTTTCAAGGTTTTTCAAATCAACCTTTTTATAGATGATAATGCACATCATAATTCCGAGTACGGCAATTGTCAGAAAGACCGAAAACTGCTTGAACAGATAATAATATGTTATATCGTTTCCGTCACATATGAGTGCGTAAAAGTTCGGACAGTTCATCTGAATAAGCTTTCCGTAGTCGGTCTGTTCCGCATATATTGTGATGATATCGATAAACGGTCTACCCATAATAATTGCAGGCAGGCACATTATCACATCAACCGCAGGGATTATAAAGAAATGCAGAATCGAAATTTTCTTTGTCGAAATCCAGTAATAAAGCAGAACAGGAATGATGAATATGGTTTGCAGCTTGAATGCAAACGCAATGCCGATGAACACAAACGATGCAATCGGCTTGTCTTTGTGCAAAAACAGGATTGCAAGGATTATAAACGAGGTGTAAATTGAATCGCATTGCGCCCAAAACGATGAGTTAAAAATCACCGTTGCCGAAAGAAGTACGGCTGAGTAGGTGAGTATCGCTTTGAGCCGTCGGTTATTCTTTGCAAACGAATAAACAAGCATTGCGGTTGAAATTGCAAGTACAAAATCGAATATTATTGATACGATTTTGTACGCATACAGAGCATTTAGCGGCAAAAGAGTCATAAGATAGATTATGACTTGATACGGAATGTTGTAGTTGCCCACCTGAGTTGCAAGCCCCGTAAAATCATTCAGCTTGATTATGCTCCACCACGAATTTAAAAAGCTGTTGAAATCATCGCTTTGAAAATCCATTCCGCAGATTCTGAGGAAAATTGCAATAATCGTTACCGCAACGAGTAAAAATAAAAGAATGTGTTTTTTTATAAAGTCAATGACTTTGCTTTCTGCTTTTGTCATAGAGAAAATTCCTGTTCGGGTTTAAATAAAACCGATTTTCTTCATAACCTTGCCCATTGTGCGGCTGCTGATTTTAAGGGCAATTTCATCGGCTTTTCTGTAACAGCTTTCAAGATATGCCTTGTCTGCAACAAGCTTTTCGTAGCGTTCACGAATCGGACGAAGTTCTTCAACAACTGCCTCGCCTACAGCTGTCTTGAAGTCGCCGTAGCCCTTGCCGTCAAAATCCTTTTCAATCTGCTCGTATGAAAGACCTGTAACTGCGCTGTAAATTGCCATAAGGTTATTTACGCCGTCTTTGCCCTCCGCATAGCGAACCTTTGCCTCGCTGTCCGTAACGGCTCTCTTGAACTTCTTCATTATAACCTCTGGTGCATCAAGAAGATGTACACAGCCGTTGACATTTTCATCGGACTTGCTCATCTTTCTTGTCGGGTCCTGAAGACTCATAACCCTTGCACCGTTCTTTGGAATGAAACCGTCCGGAATCTTGAACACATTGCCGTAAATACCGTTAAAACGCTCTGCAATGTTTCTTGTAATTTCAATGTGCTGTTTCTGGTCTGCACCGACAGGCACTTTGTCAGCCTGATAGAGAAGAATGTCGGCAGCCATGAGTACGGGATATGTGAAAAGACCTGCGTTGATGTTGTCGGCGTGCTTTGCAGACTTGTCCTTGAACTGTGTCATTCTTGAAAGCTCGCCAAACTGTGTGTAACAGCTGAGCGCCCATGCAAGCTCTGCGTGAGTGTGAACATGACTCTGAATGAAGAAAAGACTTTTTTCAACATCAATGCCGCAAGCCATAATTGAAGCATAAGCGTCAATTATATTCTTACGCATAACGGCAGGAGTCTGTCTTACCGTGATTGTGTGCAAATCTGCAAGAGCGTAAATGCAGTCGTATTCGTTCTGCATTGTAACCCAGTTGCGAACCGCACCGAGATAGTTTCCGAGTGTAATTGTTCCGCTGGGCTGTATTGCGCTGAATACAACCTCTTTTTTTGTCTGATTTTCCATTATTCCCCTCCGTGATTAAAGACTGTTTGCATACTCGCCGAGGATTTTGATTCCTCTTTCAAGCTGTTCGTCAGTCGGTGTTGAAAAGTTTATTCTGAAACTGTGACAGGTTTCGTTTTCGTCAGTTAAAAATGCGTTGCCCGGAACTACGCAAACCTTTTTGAGAACGAGTTCTTTGCAGAAATTCGGCATATCAATATCCTCGGGCAAGTCACACCAAATGAAAAGACCGCCGTCAATTTTATGATATGTGATTTTCGGTGCGCAGTATTTGTCAAGAAGCTCCATGCAGAAGTTCGCTTTCTTTGTGTAGATTTCACGAAGCTTTGCAAGGTGAGCGTTAAAGTCATACTTTGTGATGAATTCATCGCATACATATTGTGCCCAGATGTTTGTATGTACATCGTTGCCCTGCTTGCACACAACAAGCTTTTGAAAAATCGGCTTTGGTGCAATTGTGTAAGCAACACGCATACCCGGTGAAATTACCTTTGAGAATGAACCGGCATAGATTACAATTCCGTCCGTATCAAAGCTTTTTATGTTCGGAACATATTCACCGCTGTAACGCAGGTCGCCGTACGGGTTGTCCTCAATGATGAGAACACCGTATTTTTTGGCAAGCTCATAAACTTTCTTACGCTTTTCAAGGCTCATTGTAACACCCGAAGGATTTTGAAAATTCGGAATTGTGTAAATAAGCTTTGCGTTCGGATTGGCTTTTAAAGCCTCTTCAAGCTTTTCTGTGCTCATACCGTCAGGCTCAACGGGAACACCTGCAAGCTTTGCGTTGTAGCTTCTGAATGTGTTGAGCGAGCCGATGAATGACGGTGCCTCGCAGATTACAACATCGCCTTCGTTTACAAGAGCCTTTGAGCATAAATCCATAATCTGCTGTGCGCCTGTTGTGATGAGAATGTCGTCATTGTCGGAGCCTGTGTTATGCTCCTTTTTCATATATTCCGTAAGGTGCTTTCTCAGCGGAGTGTAACCCTCCGAAACGCTGTACTGTAAAACCGAAATCGGATCTTCTGCAAAAACCTTTGCCGAGATTTCCGCAATCTCCTTTGAGGGAAATGCATCGGGCGACGGGTTTCCTGCCGAAAGCGACACAACGCTCGGATCGGCGGCATATTTGAAAATTTCTCTGATAGCACTCGGCTTCAGGCTTGAAACCCTGTCGGAAAACCTGTATTCCATAAAAATATCTCCTTTTAAGATGATAAGGATTTTTTAAAATTCCATACCCTGTAATTCTATCACGAATTGCATATATGTTCAAGAAATTTGACTGTTTTTACTGCGATTTTATTCAAAAAATGTGTAATTTATTATTTTGCATTTGTAAATGTTAATTCACGGAAATTGTATTTTTTGTGCTTTTTGTATTGTTTTTGATGAGTTTCTGTTGTATAATCTAAGTGATAATGTCCTTACGGTCAGAGCAAGGCTTGCTTTGATTCAAACAGGAGTACACTGCGAGTAATTAATACACTTATATAATTCATTGAATTCAAATTGAATTTAAAAATCTTCAGTTTGGGAGAGTAACACTATGAGCAGAAGAAACGATTATGATTATTTTGATCTTGATAATTTCGATGACAGCATTGATTCCCGTGAATATCGTCGCAGACAGCAACAGCGCCGTCCTGCAAGCTATGCCGCAAGACCGTCATCACAGCGTCCCGTCAGAAGACCTGTAAAAAGAAGAAACAAAAGAAGAACCAGAAACAGAATTATTATCGTTGCGAGCGCATTGATAATTCTGTTTGTTATTATTTTTATTATAACTTCAATTTTTAAGGGTTGTTCAAAGGAAGATGCCCTTGCAAGCGTTCCCACGGGAACAGTGGGTACAACGGCATCTCCCGACGAAATCGCAAAATCTTCGACCGCTAACAAAGCAGACGAGCTTTCTCCTACATACTTTATGACACCGAGCATAAAGGACGACAATAAAAACGGAACTCTTTCATACAGCATTTATGTGTGGAACAAAACAGGCTACGAATTGTTCAGCAGTGATGATGCAAGAGCGCAGAACTATGCTCAGACAATCAACGGCTTTGCAGACAAGTTCGGCAGCTCCGTAAAGGTTTATGATATGATTGTTCCTAACCATACCGAAATGGGACTTCCGCAAAGACTCAAAGACAGCGACGCTCCGTCAACCTCACAGGCTGACAACATCAAGGCAGCTTATGCGGCTCTTTCCGACAAGGTAACTCCGATTAACTGCTACAACCGTCTTGCGGAACATAATACAGATTACATCTACTTTAAGAGCGACCACCATTGGACAGGCCTCGGCGCTTACTATGCTTACACAGCATTTGCCGATACAAACGATTTGCCCGTTCTTTCACTTGATGATTGCGAGGAACAGAAAATTGACGGCTTTACAGGCTCGTTTACCAACTCGGCAGACGGTCTTGACAGCGATACGGTAAGTTATTGGAAGTTCCCTTATAATGTGACAATGGATATCACACAGGCAGACGGTTCTTCCGCAAGCTATGACAGTCCCTACTATGAAGCCGCAGAGGGCGGTTCAAACACCTACGGTGTGTTTATTATGGGTGATAATGCCCTCACGGTTCTGAAATCAGCTTCAGAAAATGCGGCGGCAGGCAAGAAGATTGCCGTTGTAAAGGAAAGCTACGGCAACGCTTTTGTTCCGTATCTCACCAATAACTACGAAGAAGTTCATGTTATCGATTTCAGATATTTCAAACAGAATCTTGTTGATTACTGCAAAACCAACGGAATTGACGAGGTGCTTTTTATGAACGGTGTAATGAGTGCCAACACTCAGGTTCAGCTTGACAGTATGAGCGGACTTTTTAACTGATATCATATCGGGTAAATTCTTGTAAGGAGGTGTATGCCGATGATAGCAGACAGCGTGAAGGTGAGCGTGTTCGGAAAAATAAGCGATAAGCTGTATTCGGCACAAATTACCTCCGTTTCAGGACGCTGTAAAAGTGCGTATGTGATTTCGCACAAACCCGTAACAGAATATTTTGAGGGCGTTGTGGTTGCCGTTGCCGAATTTGACGGCCTTGACGGCGAGCGTCCGATAATCTCACAATACGGTGAGGTGTTTTATGAGCCCGAACTGCGACAGGTGCTTTCAAAACTGAAAAATATTAAGCTGAAAAGCATTGTGTGCCTTTACGAAAAGTCGTGCGGTGCGGTTATCTTCTATAAAAGCAGACAGAACACGAAAATTCTGCTTGTAAAGAACAGCAACGGCAGATATTGGAGCTTTCCGAAGGGACATATTGAAGACGGTGAAAACGAACATCAGACAGCAATCCGTGAAATTAAAGAGGAAACAGGTCTTGATGTCGTGATTGAAAAGGGCTTTCGTGAAATCAGCGAATACTGTCCTTTCGGTAAAATTCGCAAACGGGTTGTCTTTTTCCTTGCACAGGCATTTACGGATAATGTCAAAATTCAGGAGGAGGAAATTGACAGTTATATTTGGGTTGATTTGCAACAGGCACGAAAAATGTGCTCCTATGATAATGATTTGAGGATTATTGAGAAAGCTGAAACGGCGATTCATCTTCTCAGAAACTAAAAGCCGACAATTTAACACTAAATTTACAGGTACACGGCGGTGTGCCTGTTTTTTTGATTTTATAAAACATTTTCTGTAAATTAAAAATGTTGAAAAAAACAAAAAATACCACTTGACATGTGGATTATACAGAATGTAATCTAATTTCCCCGTTACAATCCTGTATCCAAAAATGTGGAAAACCTATTTTTTTAATGTTAAAAGTTACAACTTTGTAAATTTCGTGTAGTATCGGGATTTTTTAACATCACTTTCAACACTTTCAACATAGTTTTCCACATTGATGTTCAAAATGTTGAGTTATACAGAATGTATAAGTGCAAATTTAGAAAAATAAATCGCAAATTCGTGATTCAAAAAAACATTTTTTTCTGCGATTCAAATTGTGGCAAGGTAATATATGACAATCTATACTCATAAAATACATCGGCGAGGTGTGTTTTATGAAAAAGGAAACCGTGAAAATGAGGTTTTGGGGGCTTGTCATTGTTCCGCTGATGATAATTGTGTTCAAAAATCTTTATTCGCTGACAAACGGTGCGTTGCTCGGCATATTTTTCGGTGCTGTAAACGGCAGTATGTGGGAGCAGACCAAGGTTGTTATGCTTTCCTACCTTGTGTGGAGTCTTGTTGAGGCAATCGGAAAACGCTCGGGATTCCATCGCTTTGCCGTGTCAAGAATAATTTCGCTGTGGTTTGTCGGAATATTCTGTCTTGCGGCATATCTGCTAATCTATGCACTCGGTGTTGAAAGTGCAGGTCTGCCAAGGTTCATTTGTGCAATTGCCGTGTGTTTTTCTGCGTTTGCACTCAGCGCAAGGCTTGAATACGGCGAAAGAAAAATTGAACAGCTTTTTTTGCCCTGTGTGTTTATGATGTTGCTTTTGATTGCCGTGTACTGCAGTTTTACAGTGTTCCCTCCGCACATGATACTTTTTGAGGACATACAAACGGGAATGTACGGCATAATTCCCGAATACATCGACTCCGGAGCGATTGCTCTTGATACATTGTACAGAGTTTGAGTTTTTAAAAACAAATGGCTTAAAAGTATTTAATAATTTGAATTGTTATGTTATAATAGATAGCAAAATGAAGCGGTGTGTCCCATGCAGACACAAAAAATAAAAAGGAAACCGAATAAGGCTGATTATGATGAAAAACGAAAGATTTGAAAATACAGAACAAAAGCCTGATGTGATTGCAGGGCGAAATCCTGTAAGTGAGGCTGTTCGCAGTAACCGCCCAATTGACAAAATTCTTGTTGCAAAGGGTGAAAAGAGCGGTGCGATTGTGGGAATCCTCGCAAAAGCCCGTGACAAGAAAATTCCCGTTAAGGAAGTTGACCGCACAAAGCTTGATTATGTGAGCGGCGGTGCAACTCATCAGGGTATTGTCGCATTTGCAGCGGCAAAGGATTATTCAACGGTTGACGATATCCTCGAATATGCCGAAAGCAGGGGCGAAGCTCCGTTTGTTGTTGTGCTTGATGAGGTTGAAGATCCGCATAATCTCGGTGCAATAATCAGAACCGCAGAATGTGCCGGAGTTCACGGAATTATTATTCCGAAACGCAGAAGTGCCGGTTTAAGCTACACGGTTGCCAAAGCGTCTGCAGGCGCAATTGAATATATGCGTGTTGCAAGGGTGACCAATATTGCAGTTACACTTGATGAACTCAAAGAAAAAGGCGTGTGGGTTTACGGCGCAGACATGGACGGCACGGATTATGACGAGTGTGATTTTTCGGGTGCGTGTGCAATTGTTATCGGCAACGAAGGTAAGGGCATTTCCAGACTTGTCCGTGAAAAGTGCGATGTAATAGCGTCATTGCCCATGAAAGGTCAGATAAATTCCCTTAATGCGTCGGTTGCCGCAGGAATTTTGATGTACAAAGCGATGAAAAACCGCTGATGTCAAATTGAAAATTGAAAATGTAAAATGTAAAATTTATGAAAGTATGTAGGGGCGTTCATCGGACGCCCGCATTGATGAAATATTATGTTTAAATAAAATCATTTGATGTTATCAAAGTTGTGTGTTTAAATGTCAAAGACTGTAAAAACAGAGAGTGCAGCTCGGGCGGCATAGTTTCCGATAAATCTAACTATCTGCCCGAGAGTAAATAAAAAGGAGTGAATGCTTTGGCTGATATGGACAAGGACAGGCTTAAAGAGCTTGAAATCGAGAGCATACTCGAAGAAACCCACTATCTTGCCGATCAGGAACGAATGGAGCAGACGGCACAGAAATACCGTGCAAAGCCGAAGATTGAAGAGATTTTCAGCAATGCCGATAAAAAGCCGAGGTTAAAAAATACAAATCCGCTTGATGAATCCGAACCTGATACTTCAAACTCAATAGTCGGGGATAAGACTGCCGCCACAATGCAGGCAGAGCTTATAATGGACGGAAATGACGATGACCTTGTAACTCCCGAACAGCTTAAAGCAGAGGCTGAAAAAAAGGCTGCGGAAAAAGCCGAAAAAGCCAAGCGTGAGTATGAGGAGGCAAAGAAAAAAGCCGCCGAGGAAGAAAATAAGATAGTTACCCTCACACCTGAGTATGATGAAAATACAGAATTTTCGGGCGAAGTGCTCGGAGAGGTTGACCAGTTTCGTGACGAGGCTGAAATTAAAAGCTACCATACCATAGATATCGACATTCCCGAGGATAAGCCAAAGGAAAAGACCGAAACCAAAGAAAAGAAAGAGGCTTCGCAGACTCCCGTTCATCAGTTTCCGAATACCGAAAAACCGCCTCGCAAGGTGGTTGCAAAAGTTCCCGTTTATCGTCCCGATGAACCGAGAAATATTCTCAATGTCAAGGCAGGCAGATTTTCCGAGGCTGTAGCGAATGAGTATGAGGAGTATGTGCGTTCAAAGAATCCTTCGGTAATCGCTCATGTGCTTCGTCCCGAGCCGACAATAGTTGATGAGGAGATTGCCCCGACCGAGGAAAAGCATAAGGACAACCGCCCTATAGGCGAAAAGGTTATTTCTGCCCTTGTCGGAATCTTTTCAAAGGATGAATCCGACGATAACGATACCGTAAAAGAGGAAAATTCAAAGCCTGTTGAGGATTATACAGGCGAGGAGGACGAAAAAAGTATTCTCTATGAGCTGAATCATAATATAAGAAAGCTCTTTATGAGAAGTCTGTTGTCGGGAATAATTGCCGTAGTTGTGGTTGTTCTCACAATCGTTACAAGAATTTTTCCGAGTGCAATATGTTCGGCAGTTCCTTTTGCACCGGCGGCATACGCAATTTTGCTGTTTATTCTTATGGCGGCGTCGCTTGTGCTGAACCGTGTGGCAATGCTCAGCGGACTTTCACCGCTTGTGCATATCAAAGGTAATTCCGATACAGCCGTTGCCGTTGCAGGTGCGGCAGGAATGGTTCAGATAATTGTGTCATTCTTCTGCCTTGGCGATTTGAACGGATTTCATGTGAACTACTACACGGTAATTCCTATGCTTGCGTTCTTTGCAAATAATGTGGGAAAACTTTATATGGTTCTTCGTGTAAAGGACAATTTTAAGTTTGTTTCGTCAAAGGGACAGAAATATGCGTCAAAAATTTACAACAACGAGTCTGTTGCAATGCAGATGATGAGCGGTACTGCCGCCGACCGTCCGATAATTGCCTATCAGCATAAGACCGAATTTCCGTCAAACTTTCTCAAAATATCTTATGCACCCGATCCGAGCGAGGATTTGGCGTCAAAGCTTGCCCCGATAACAACAATTGCATCAATAATCATTGCGGTAATGTACGGTGTTGTTAAGCTGTCATTTGCAGACGCTTTGAATGCATTTGCACTTATCACGGCGGTGTCTGTGCCTGTGGCAACACTTCTTTCTGTTAATGCCCCCGTGAGAAAGCTCTGCAAAACTCTGCTCTCCTACGGCTCAATGCTTTCGGGTTATCCGTCGGTAAAGCAGTTCTGCGACAGTACGGCTATAATGATAGATGCAAATGAATTGTTTCCTGCCGAGTCAATCTCGCTTGAGGGCATCAAAACCTTTGAGGATTACGGCATTGATGAATCTCTTCTCTGCGGAATTGCAATTCTTAAAGAGGCTCAGAATCCGATTGCAAATGCTTTTGATTCGGTAGTTGCAGAAACCGAGGAAACACTTCCCGAGGTTGAAAGCGTTCTTTATGAGGATGAAATCGGACTTGTGGGATGGATTAAGAGCGAAAGAATCCTTGTGGGTTCACGCACGCTTATGGAAAAGTACAGCGTGGAAGTTCCGAATATGGAATATGAGGAGAAATATACTTCTCAGGGCAGACAGGTCACATATCTGTCAAGAGCAGGCAGACTTGTTGCAATGTTTGTTACAAGATACACTCCCGACGCTCAGCTCAAGGCTGAAATGCAGAGAGCCGAAACCAACGGCATAAGCTTTCTCATCAGAACAACCGATTATAATGTTACAAATGACCTTGTTGCAAAACTCTACGATTTGTTCTACCGCAGTATCAAGGTGCTTCCGACAGGACTCGGAAATGTTCTCAGGGAGGCAGAGGATACGGTTGAGGAAACCTCCCGTTCATATCTCATTACAAACGGCAAAGCTGCATCGCTTGCCCGTGCAGTTACGGGTTGCGTAAAAATCAAGCACAATATTTCGCTTTCAATCATAATTCAGCTGATTGCCGTGATTTTCGGATTGCTCGTTGCGTCAACACTTTCGCTTTATGCCGGTGTACAGGTTATGGGTTCGCTTGAAGTGCTGATTTATGCGTTGTTCTGGGGCGCCGCCGCTGTTTTTGCTCCGGCTGTCCAAAAACCGTAGGAAAGGATGTAAAATATGAAAATAGCTCCGTCACTTTTGTCTTGTGACTTTTCAAAAATGGGTGAAGAAATTGAAAGAATGGATCTGGCGGGCGCCGATTGGATGCATCTTGATGTTATGGACGGTCACTTTGTTCCGAACATAACCTTTGGCGCTCCCGTAATCAAGGCGGTAAGGAAGTTCTCAAACCGCCCGTTTGATGTTCACCTTATGATAAGCGATCCGCTTAAATATATTGACGATTTTGCCGATGCAGGTGCGGATATCATCACCTTCCATGTTGAATGTGACTCTGACATTGATGATACAATTGCGAAAATCAAGTCAAGAGGAATCAAACCCGGACTTGTTCTAAAGCCAAACACTCCTGCCTGGACAGTATTTCCGTATCTTGAAAAGCTTGACCTTGTACTTGTTATGACGGTTGAACCGGGTTTTGGCGGACAGAGCTTTATGCCCGAGATGATGCCGAAGGTTAAGGAAATCAAGAGGGAATGCCAACGCAGAGGTCTGAACAATATCCTTATTGAGGCTGACGGCGGAATCGGCAGAGATACCATTGAGCAGGCGTCAGAGGCAGGCGTTGATGTGTGCGTTGCGGGAACAGCCGTTTTCAGAGCCGCAGATCCCGCAAAAGCAATTGAGCTTTTTAAATCATTCTGATAAATTCTGATAATAAGCAAGCCCGAATCCGATATTTCTCGAATTCGGGCTTTTGTTTTTTGTAGAAAATCAGTACGGCGACTTGCCGTCGGCAAATTATATACAATATAAATTCGTATCCCATGCCGGAATATATGGGTGGTGGCGGAGAAAGATTTTGTAGTCGGGATTCACGCTGTGAATGTATAGTGCAAGGCGGAAAATATCCTCAAATCTGTGGTATGCCGAAAAATTCAGCTTTGGTTTGCAGTTTTCCATTGTTTTCTGCATACCGATAAGGGTTTCCATATCCGCCCCCTCAACATCGGCTTTAATGTAGCCTGCCGCCATTCCGCAGAGAATCGTATCGACTGTCGCAACCTTTGTTGCAACGCCCTTGTCGGCAATTGCGCTGTTGCGGCCGGCCTTGTTGTTGAATATAAGCTCCGTGTTTTTACTGTATGAGCCGAGTTGCCAAAGCGACACATTCGCCATGCCCTTGCAATGAAGTTTCAGCTTTTCAAAATTCTTTGCGTTAGGTTCAAATGCGATTATACGCTTGTAACTGCCGTTTGTGTAGTGCAGAAATTCGTCAATCGTGTCGCCGTTGTATGCGCCGAGGTCAACATAGCTTTCGTTTTCACCGAGATTCAGAATATTGCCGAAAGCTTCGTCCTTGTCGGTTGTGACAGGGGGGAGGAGGTCAATTCTGCCTGTGTAGTAGAATTTCAGAATGTTTTCGTAAACCTTTTTTGAAAGGTCATCGGCAAGCAGACTGTATGCACTTTCAATTTGCTCTTTATTTTCGGTAATAAAATCATTGTCAAAAAGTTTGTTTCCAAAAACGGGAACGGAGGGGACAAGCGTTTCGTGCTTTTCGGAAATTTTCGTTATGTGTGCCATAACATCGGGGAGCTGGCTTGCAAAGCAGAGGGCGATTATAATGTCGCCGAATTCGGTTTCAACATCGGAAAGCTTCTTCACCGTGAAATCGTGGAATTTCTGCCCACGCACAAAATCATCACTTGCAATAACGGCAGACGCTTTGATTCCGTATCGGTCAAATGCGGCAAGAACCTTGTCCGCACCGTCACCCATTCCGTAAAGCACAACCGGCTTTCCGCAATTTTTCAGTCGTTCCCATACGGATATTTCATCTTTTAAAAGTTCGGTTATATTAAACATATAGATACTCCAATTAGTGTATATGGCATTGTAATTGTTTTCGCAATGAACGCCCCTACGGGTTTGCAAAGCAAAAAAAGTATAAAAAAACGCCCACCCTACTGGGTGGACACTTTATGTGTTGGCATCTCCCTATTTTTCCGGGCCGTCACCAGCCAAGTATCTTCGGCACCACTGAGCTTAACTTCTGTGTTCGGTATGGGAACAGGTGGACCCTCAGCGTCATCAACACCAACTTATTAACTTTTGTTTCTCTCTTGAGAACAGTATTGATTATACTACGGGCTGCACCAAATGTCAACACTTTTTTTAAAAAAATTTAAAAATTCTTTTAAAACCCTGAAAAGCCCGTATTTATCCCGATTTACCGCCGTTTTAACCGTCATTGAACCCGATATATACTTGATGCGGTGAAAAATTATACATATTTTGGCTTGTTAAAGCGTAAAAAATAGGATGCCGTTGTTTGCCGTAAATTATTGACTAAACGGATAAAAATGTGTACAATTAAATAGATTAGAACAGATTGGGATGTTTAGAATGAATAATGTAAATAAGTGTAAAATGCTTTTGTCATCACTCTCTGTATTCAGAGGTATAATGAACAGAAGCGTTCCGAAAGCCTTTTATGAACTTTTGCTTTCGCTCGACAAAAAGCCTGAGGAATTTCTCGGTGCATACGGCAAGCTTTGCTCAATGCTTTGCGAAAGAGGCTGTGCGGATAAGTTCGCATTTGCAATCAGCGAAACGGCTCTTTTTGACGATAACTGTTTTGCCCGTGCCGCAACAGCCGGCAAACAGGGAGAGTTACCCGAAAATGTTGTTTCTGCCGTTAAGACAGACTGCGACGCTATTTTAACAGCCGCAAAGCTTACTTCCGATGAAGTGCTTGAGGCATATACCTATGCCGATGAAATCAAGGAGCTTATTCCGATTCTTCCAAAGTGGCAGACAGGCAAGTGCGCTCCGTGCTTTGACGGATTTGACGGTTCACTTGACAAGCTTTCTGCTTATTATAAGGAAAACGGTTGCGGAATGTTTGCCCGTTACAAGGCGTTCATCTGGCGTGACGGTGACATTCAGCCTGTTGAGCATCCGGACAAGATTGATATGGATACATTTACGGGATATGAGCGTCAGAGAAGTCAGGTTGTAAACAACACACTTTCATTTATTCAGGGCAAGAGCTGTAACAACTGTCTGCTTTACGGTGATAAGGGTACAGGTAAAAGCTCAACAGTCAAGGCAATTGCAAACGAGTTCCGCAAAGACGGACTCCGCATTGTTGAAATGCCTAAGGACAGGCTCATTGACTTTCCGCTTCTTGTTGACAAGATTGCCGCTCTTCCGCTTAAATTCATTATATTTATTGATGATCTTTCGTTCCAGCATCAGGATCAGAGCTATACAACCCTTAAAGCCGTGCTTGAGGGCGGACTTGCGGCTCGTCCCGATAATGCGTTGATTTATGCAACATCAAATCGCAGACACCTTGTTAAGGAAAGTATTTCCGACAGAACGCATACTGTTGATGATATCAATGTTCGTGACAATATGCAGGAAAGTCTTTCGCTTTCGGATCGTTTCGGTCTTGCAGTCTGCTACACAATTCCTTCAAAGAATGATTTTCTTGAAATTGTATATTCTCTTGCAGAGCAGAGAGGCGTCAAAATGACTCACGAAGAGCTTGCACTCGGCGCTGAGCAGTTTGCACTTTCAAGAGGCGGTCGTTCGCCAAGATGTGCAAGACAGTATGTTGAATCGCTGTTTTGCTGATTAATCGGAGGTCAGTTATGAAAACAAAAATAATTTCAATTGCTCTTGCAGTTGTGACAATGCTTTCGGCAGTTGCGCTTTTCAGTGGTTGTTCTGACGGAGAATATCCTGTTGAGGTGGCAAACATCACGATAGAAAGTCAGCCAAAGAACATAGTTGTTCTTGATGCGCCGACAGCCGATATCCTCATCGCAACAGGCTATGACAGATATATTGTGGGCAGAAGTGATGAGGTTGACCAGCAGTCAATCGCAGTTGCCCCGAGCGTCGGTTCATATGAAAATCCCGATACCGACAAAATTATCAATTCCGGCACAAACCTTGTGTTTGCAGGTCAGTCAATAAATGAGGACGCAAAGAAGAAGCTTCAGGACAAGGGTATTCAGGTTGTTACAATGTCACACGGTGACACTCCCAAGCAGGTTGAAACAAACTATGTGACAATCGGCAAAATTTGCGGCGGCACAAAAACGGGCGCAAAGAAGGGTGAAGATACCTACAATGAATTGCTTGATAAGATGAACAACTACAAACAGCAGGTTAATAACAGAAATTCCGGCATTCTTGATACGGTTTGTTATCTCTATACAGAAAACGACAGACTCAAGATGATGACAAGCGGAACATACGGCGATATGCTCCTCGGCTATACGGGGGCGGTTAATGCCGCAGTAAACATCAGCGACAACAATGTTGATGTTGCAACTCTCAAGATTGCAAATCCGAACTTTATCTTCTATGCAGACAAAGCTACTCTTGATAAAATTAAGGGCGATACAACACTCGCAAGTCTTGGCGCAGTTAAGACAGGCAAAATTCTTGAGGTTTCGCTTGAAGAAATGTCAAGACCCGGCAATACTGCTCTGGAAGCACTTGAAAAAATGGTTTACTTTATGTATCCCGACCTCAAGCCAAAGTCTGCAACAGACACAACAAAGGCTCAGGATGCGACAGCGTCAAAGACTGACGCAACAACCGCAACTCAGGCAACAACAACCGCAAGCGATTCAAAGTCGGTTGCCGATAAGTATAATCTTACCATTACATCAGACCTTTCACTCAAGCTGGAAGATGAAAACGACACGGTAAAGGCTATGCAGCTCCGCCTTTATAACATCGGTTACATTGCCGACAAGGACAATGTGACAGGCTACTACGGCGAAGTAACAGCTGAGGCTGTTAAGAAATTCCAGAAAAACAACGGTCTAAAAGAAACAGGTACAGCCGATAACGCAACTCTTGTATTGCTTTTTGACAGTTCAGCGAAAAAAGCCAAATAATTCAAATTGAAATTTGAAATTTGAAAATGGAAAATTAATGTTGGCAGTGTACCACCGCCCGTAATTTGAGAAGATAGTCAGATAAACGAAATGCATCAGATACCCGAATAAGGCTCTGATGCATTTTGCTTTATATGGAAGTATATGTGTGCCTGCAGGGGCGCTCATCGGGTGTCCGATGAACGCCCCTACTGACTTGCGACATTTACAAAATTTGTTTTTGTTGAAAAGCGTTTTGTTTAATGATACAATAACCAAGTCGGCTTCTTCCGTCAGGAAGGAGGTGAACCTGTTGTATTACATAACTTCTCTTTTTATTTCTATCGTGGCAGGTGTAATTAGCTACTACATCTGTAAGTGGATTGATAGGAAGTAGCCCGACAAAATCCCAAAAGAAACCCCCGAAGGCGGCCACCTTCGGGGGTTTCACTTGCATGAACCTGTGTTCATAACTTCTCTTTAGCTACCTTGATTATAGCACATAAGCTATTTGTTTGCAAGTGATTTTTATAATTGTCCGTTTTGTTTTATGATTTATTTTTAGCATAATATCTGTGCCATTACAAAATTGCGAAAACAATTACAATACTACACTCGGGTATACTATGTTTTTTTGACATTACAAACTATCTGCACGAACTGCCCACGGTGGTACACCGTTAAAACAGTTCGGGGTGCATTCGGCTGTAGTGAAAAATGTACTGCTGGGCGATGCCTGCGTACTGACCGAAATCGTCACCGTTCATATTCGGGAACAGCTTTTCCATTGCCCGTTTCATCCACACATCAATCGGAAAAGCCTCAATTCTGTGCATACCGAAAAGGAGTGTGCAGTCGGCAACCTTTTTGCCGACGCCCGTAATTTTCATAAGCTCCGCTCTTGCGTCTTCATAGTCAAGCGTGAAACAGCTGTCAAGATTCACCTCGCCGTTTGCAACCTTTTGTGCCGCATCAATAATGTAACGGTTGCGAAATCCTGCTCTCAGCGGTGCAAGGTCATCGGGCGAAAGCTTTGCAAGTGTTTCGGCTGTCGGGAACGCAAATTCTCCGTCATCCAGCGGTGTGCCGAAGTTCTCACACAAACGCTCAACAATACCCTTGATTCGCTTTATATTGTTGTTCTGCGAAATGATGAATGTGCAGAGTGCCTCAAAAGGCTCTTGTCTTAAAATCCTTATACCCGGGGCATACTTTGCCGCCTCGTTCAGAACGGGATGTATTGTGCTGATTTCTTCACGGATTTTTCCGTAATCAAGCGAAAAGTCAAAGTAGCTGTACCAGATGTTTTTGAAGTCGTCAGCCGTTGCATTTTCAATGTACATATCCGTTTTGTCAAGGCTGACGGTTACGCTTTTGCCGTAGGCAACACCGTGAAAAGAACCGTCGTCCTGCGGTTTCCAACGAAAGCTCTGACCGCAGTCGAGAGTCTGCGCAAGGTCAAGGTCATGCACATCGGTTATTTTGATTTTGTTGTCGAGTTCAATACATTCCATGATTTTCACCGCCGAAATATTCTTAATAAAGTATATCACATTCGGGAAAATTATGATATACTTTATTTAAAATTGAAAATGGAAAATTGAAAATGAATGTCGGGAAGATAGTTTGTTTGTAAAACAGATTTCAGTCCCGACTGTATTTCAGACATGAACTCATTGAACGCAAGCCTTGATGAAATATTTTGTTTAAACACATATGTTTTGATATGATGAAAACGGTGTGTTATAACCACCACATTAACTCAAAAGGAGAATTATTGTGAAAGAAACTATCTGCACAATTCCGATTAACGATATATTTATGCCGAAATGCGGTTGTCCGTTTTGCCGAATGGAGAGTATGCTTGAGGAGCAGTATGTAAAATTCATTACGGGCGATGCGATGATGGAGCCTAATATCAGGATTGAAACCAACAAAAAAGGCTTTTGTCACCGCCATTTTTCGCAGATGTTTGAAAAAGGACAAAAACTGCCGAATGCGCTTATTCTTGAAAGTCATCTTCAGGAAATTATTGATAACGATATGCCGAAAAAGCTGAAGGGCAAGCCTGATAAGAAACAGCTTGAAGTTATTAAAAAGCGACTTGATTCGTGTTATGTATGCGACAGAATCGAGTGGGATATGCACCATTTTTGCGACACGATTTTTGTTGAGTGGGCAAAGGGAGAGGAGTTTTATAAGCTGTACAACGAACAGCCGTTTATCTGCTTTAAACACTACGATTTTATTATGAATGTTGCAACCCAAAAGAGCAAGCTGCCGTCAAAGCTTTTACCGCAGTTCTATGCCGAAACGGCAGGTCTTACAAAAAAATATCTGCTGTCGCTTAAAGAAGATATCACATATTTCTGCTCAATGTTTGATTACCGCAACCACGGCAAAGATTGGGGAAGCTCCAAGGATTCAATTGAGAGAAGTATTGAATTTTTGACAGGCGAAAAGCCGTAAACGGCGAGCCGACTTTTTATGTTCGTGTAGACAGTTTGTGAATGTCAAAAAACATATTATGCCCGAACATAACATTGCAACCGTTCGCACAATCCCGTAGGGGCGTTCATTGGACGCCCGCACGGCGAGCCGCCGTTCCCAATTCGTGCAGACAGTTTGTAAATATCAAAAAACATACTATGCCCGAGCGTAGTATTGTAATTGTTCCCACAATCCCGTAGGGGCGTTCATTGGACGCCCGCACGGCGAGCCGCCGTTCCCAATTCGTGCAGACAGTTTGTAAATATCAAAAAACATATTATGCCCGAGCGTAGCATTGCAACCGTTCGCACAATTCCGTAGGGGCGTTCATTGGACGCCCGCAAGTAAAGACACAAACATTGTGATAGAAATAAACTATATAAATATCACAAAGTTACTGCTATTTTGTAGGGGAGAACCGTGTTCTCCCGTTCGTGTGCAATGCACACGATTGCACGCATTGCGTGCAAAATTGAATACATAATTTTTATCACATCAAAAGTTATGTGAATAAGCAAACAGTATCATCAAGGCGGGCGTCCAATGAACGCCCCTACTGACAAATTTTGATATAAACAAAGATTGCATCAGAACCTTACTCGGGTATCTGATGCAATTTCTTTATCCGACTGTCATTAGCACTGCCATACTGCCATAACGGCGTTGAAGTATTCATCAGAGAGAACCTTTCTCAACTGTTCTCTGCCGGATTCGTCGTTCATATATGCGTTGCGGATGTTTCCGCCGACCTGCATTTCTTCACCGTTAAAGGTCAAAAACTGCTGTCTGAGTACCGACACGCTGTCCTTCGTGAGCATATCGAGTGTGATTTTTTCTTTAAGTTCCATTTTTCATACCTCCGTTATTTTTATATTTTGTAAATCAAAGAAAAGTTTACCTGCTCATCAGCAACGAAATTGTAAGCCTGTTTATTGAGCGGGGTAAACTGCAACCAAGCTGATTTATTTACATTTCCTCTGAACATACCGCCGTTTTTGCTTATGCCGATATCGTGAACAATCACATCCGATTTGTTTGGAAACGGCATATTGAGCAAAGATATTGCAGATGTTCCGCCTAAAGTTGTTGCGTTCATAATGACGGTGACATTTACAATAACGATATCGCCAATTTTTTCATAAAGGCAAGTTGCAGATTTTATTTTATCAATCAGAGTAGAGTATGGAGTAAGAGTAGCTGTACCAAGTTCGATATTTGACGAATCGTATTTTGAGCCGATGCTTATATCCATACGGGTTAATCTTTCGTTAAGGGTTTTGTTGTCAGCTTTTGCGTTAAGCAGAATGTCAACCTCATCCGATGAGTAGCTGTCGGCACTATCCCAGTAGTTGTCGGTAAGATACTTGATACTCGGATAATTTTGAGTATAGTCGGTAATCTGAGAGGAATCACTTACCTTGTTTAAATTGTCCTCTTTTTTTGTAATGTCGGACTGTTCAATTAACTTTTTGGTTTTGTCAATTTCAGTCTGACAAAGCTTTGTTTCGTCAAGAAGCTTTGTCGTTTCTTCACGAAGCTTCAGCGTTTCCGAGTTCGGATTAAGGTACTCTTTGTCCTCAATCGGAATACTCTCGTCTGCATAAAGCGTGACGATCTGAGTTTGGAAAACATAGCCGTTTTCGCCTCTGCCTTCAAGCTGAAGTTCAAAATAGCCGTGCATGAAAATGTCGTTTTTTCTGACCTTCCACACAAGTTTTGTGCCTGTTTCATCAATTGCGGTGCTGTCGGGAATTACCGAATTTACACTGCCGTCGGCAAAACGCAGATGAATGAAGTAGTCAACCGTAATGTCGCACATTCCTCGAATTAAAAATTCCTGTGTTTCGGCAAGATTTTCACCCGTGATGCCGACGCAGTTTGCACCGTCAAAAGTTTTTGGTTTTCGTTTGTCATAGATAATCATTTTTACACCTCCACTTAAAGAGGCAAAAACACGAAAAAATGCATTGTTTTATGCAATTTTCAGAAAAATTTTTGAAATTTTTCTAATTTTCCGTCACGAGGGGAAAACGGTTGCAATTGCAATGTTTTGTGATATAATCTAATTTGAATAATTTGAACGAATTGACTTAAACAGAAGAGAAGAAAAACGGTTTGTTCCGTGACGATTAAGAGGACGGAATTGTGTGCCGATGTACAAATTACGGCTTTTTTCGTTGCAAACCGTTTGAACGAAGGGGGACGGCAACACGCCGTGATATAAAATGAGAAAATATGTAGAAGTTTTTACTCGTGATCATTTGCCAAAGCTGAGAGATCAGTTGTTGTTTTCGGGATTGACGGATCACGAAATTTTTATGTTCATACAATATGCAAAACCGTACTATCTGTCGCTGAACCGTGGCGAAACTGCAAGGGTTGAAAACAAGTTCAGCCATATGACGGGACTTGTGTTTTCGGGAACTGCATATCTTTATTCTGTGGACTACAACGGCAACAAAAGTCTGCTCAAAACAATTCGCAGCGGCGAGTCAAGCGGAACGCTTTACGCAATGTTTGACTACTACAATACTCTTGTTGAAATTATGGCAGGAGAGGACTGCGAAATTCTTTTTATTCCGCCGGAGCCGATGTTTATAACCGAGGATTCGCTTGCGTCGATTCAGCAGAAAATCCTCGTCAATATGCTTGCGTCACAAAGACAGGTGTTTTTGCAGATTTCGGAACACCTTGCCTGTCTTTCAAAGCGAAGTATCAAGGGCAAATTTATGCACCTTCTTCAAATCTATTGCAGGTGTGAGCGTAGCTGTGAGGTTGATCTGCCGTTCTCCCGTGACGAGCTTGCAAACTATCTTGCGGTTGACAGAGCGTCACTTTCAAGAGCACTCGGTGAACTGAAAAAAGCAGGAATTATTGAATTTAAAAAGAGCCATTTCAAACTGATTGAAACAGCTGAATATCATTTTGATTAAAAACGGTCGGCAAACGGTGTTCTGTTTCCTTTCACCGCCGACTAAAATATAACGGAGGATAATATTATGAGTTTTGTGGAATTACTGCTGTTCGGCATCGGCTTGTCTATGGATGCATTTGCGGTTTCAATTTGCAAGGGGCTCTCCGTGCGTAAGTTAAGACCTAAACACGCAATTACTGTCGGATTGTGGTTTGGCGGATTTCAGGCACTTATGCCGCTTATCGGTTATCTTCTCGGAAAGCAGTTTGAGTGGCTCATCACAAGCATTGACCATTGGATTGCATTCATCCTGCTTGCACTTATCGGTGCAAATATGATAAGAGAGGCTTTCGGTGAGGAAGAACAGCTTGACGATTCGTTTTCGGTCAAGACAATGCTGCCCCTTGCCGTTGCAACAAGTATTGACGCACTTGCGGTAGGCGTTTCGTTTGCGTGTATTGATGTTGATATCGTACCTGCAATCGCAATTATAGGCACAACAACATTCATACTTTCGGCTATCGGCATCAAAATAGGCAATGTATTCGGTGCAAAGTATAAGTCAAAGGCAGAATTTTTAGGCGGTGCAGTATTGATTTTGCTTGGACTCAAGATTTTGCTTGAAGATTTAGGGCTTTTGCCGTTTTAATGGATTACAAATTGAAAGTTGACGGCGAGCCGCCGTTACCAATTCGAGAAGATAGTATAATATAGAAATCGCATCAGATGCCCGAAAAAGATCTGATGCGATTTTTTATATAAAAGTCGTTGCTGTTTCGTAGGGCGGATATTATCCCCCCTACAGACAATACAGGTTTTTTATAATTTCAATTTCTTAAAGTTGTCATTCAGAATTGTGCAGGAGTTATCTAACTTTTGCAATTCCTGTTCGGTTAATTTAAGTTCCAAAATGCGTTTTGCACCGTTTGCGCTCACTATGCACGGGTTGCCGATGAACACATCTTTCTTGCCGCCGTATTCGCCACGCAGACGAACCGATACTGTCAGAACGCTGTTTTCATCTTGGAGAATTGCACGGACGATACGAACGATTGACATACCGATGCCGTAGTAGGTTGCTCCCTTTGCCTCAATGATTTTGTGGGCGGCACAACGCACATCATCGCTTATCTGCTCAAGCTCCTCCATATAGTACGATTTTGGGTTATCACGCATGACATCCTTCAGCGGTTTGGCGGCAAGGAGTGCCTGACTCCACGGAACAAATTCGCTGTCTCCGTGTTCGCCTATTACATATGCGTGAATGTTGCGTGGGTCAACCTCAAAATATTCACCGAGAAGATATCTGAGCCGTGCCGTGTCAAGGGTAGTTCCCGTGCCGATGATTTTTGACGCATTGAATCCCGAAAGTTCATAGGTCACCCGTGTCATAATGTCAACGGGGTTTGTCGCAACAAGGAAAATTCCCTCAAAACCGCTTTGCACAACCTTTGGCACAATTGAAGAAAATACAACTGCGTTTTTCTGCAAAAGCTGAAGCCTGCTTTCGGTGGGCTTTTGATTTGTACCTGCGCAGATTACAACAATGTCGGCGTCGGCACATTCACCGTAACCTCCGCAACGGATTTTCATGCTTGAATGCGAAAATGCAAGCCCGTGGTTCAAATCCATTGCCTCGCCCTCGGCACGCTTTTCGTTGAGGTCAATCATAATGAGCTCATCACACACATTTTGATTGAGTGCCGCATAGGCAAAGCTCATTCCGACCATTCCCGTTCCCACAAGTACAACCTTTCTTTTGTTTCCCGACATATGACCGTTCCTTTCATTTGTATTCTTTTTTTAGGGTTTTCATATGTGCAAAAATTATTCTTCGGTTCAAAAAATTGATTGGATTGTGCTTTTTGGGGGGTTGTGAAAAAAATAACGGCAGAATCGGCTATTTGTTTGGTGAAATGGCAAAGATTATATGTAAAAATCATCAAAATTCACTTGAAACGCAGATATAATTGTGCTAAAATTAATTCGACAAGGTGTTCGGAATACATTAGGCATATTCCGATTTTTATTTTATAGGAAAATGTCCGACAATGCTCGGACGGAAAGGTCTGATAATTCAGACTTTTCATATTGTTATTTCAGTCATTTCAAGTTTGCACTTGAAATGATTGGCGAACACTGTTCGCCGCTACTGATGTGAATTCAAATGCGAAAGGAAAAGAGAAAAATGTACAAGATAGTTAAGAAAAAATCTCTGAATCCAACCGTTACACTTATGGAAATTGACGCTCCGCTTATTGCCAAAAAAGCAGAGCCGGGACAGTTCATCATTCTCCGTGTTGACGAGAACGGTGAGCGTATTCCGCTTACGGTTGCAGGCTATGACAGAGAGGCCGGCACAGTTCGTATTATCTTCCAGATTGTCGGTGCAACAACAGAAAAGCTCAATCACCTTAACGAAGGCGATTATATTCACGATTTTGTAGGCCCTCTCGGTGTTCCCACACATACAGACGGTCTTAAAAAGGTTTGCGTTGTAGGCGGCGGCGTTGGCTGTGCAATTGCACTTCCTGTTGCCGAAAAGCTCCACGAAATCGGCTGTGAGGTTCACTCAATTGTCGGTTTCAGAAACAAGGATCTTGTTATTCTTGAAGATGAATTCAAGGCTTGCTCAGACAAGTTCATTCTTATGACAGATGACGGTTCATACGGTCAAAAGGGCGTTGTTACAGCTCCTCTCGAAGAGATGATTAAGGCAGGCGAGGACTATGACCTCGTTATTACAATCGGTCCGCTTATCATGATGAAGTTTGTTGTTAAAACAACAAAGCCTTACAATATTCCCACAACAGTTTCCATGAACCCGATTATGATTGACGGCACAGGTATGTGCGGCGGCTGTCGTCTTACAGTTGACGGACAGACAAAGTTTGCCTGTGTTGACGGCCCCGACTTTGACGGCTTTAAGGTTGATTTTGACGAGGCTATGAAGCGTGGCGCAATGTACAAGCCGTTTGAGCGTCATGCATACGAAGAAACATGTAATCTGTTCAAGAAGGAGGTTGAGTAATCATGCCAAATATGTCACCAAAAAAGGCTCCTATGCCATCACAGGATCCTAATGTAAGAAATAAAAACTTTCTTGAGGTAGCAACAGGCTACACAGAAGAAGTTGCAATTGAGGAGGCACAGCGTTGCCTTAACTGTAAACACAGACCTTGCGTGAACGGCTGTCCCGTACATATCGCAATCCCTGATTTTATCAAAGAGGTTGCCCAGGGCAACTTTGCAGGCGCTTATGATGTAATTTCGCAGTCAAGCTCACTTCCTGCTGTTTGCGGTCGTGTTTGTCCGCAGGAGTCACAGTGTGAGTCAAAGTGCGTAAGAGGCATCAAGACTGAGCCTGTCGGAATCGGCAGACTTGAGAGATTTGTTGCCGACTGGCACAACGCTCAGACAGATGTTAAGGTAAATAAGCCTGAGTCAAACGGTCACAAGGTTGCTATCGTCGGTTCAGGTCCTGCAGGTCTTACCTGTGCAGGCGACCTTGCAAAGAAGGGTTACGATGTAACAGTATTTGAGGCTCTCCACCTTGCAGGCGGTGTTCTCGTTTACGGTATCCCTGAGTTCAGACTTCCCAAGTCAATCGTTCAGAAGGAAGTTGACACACTTAAAGAGCTCGGTGTTAAGGTTGAAACAAATATGGTTATCGGCAGAGTTCTCTCAATTGACGAGCTTATGGACGATTACGGCTTTGAGTCAGTATTTATCGGTTCGGGCGCAGGTCTTCCGAGATTTATGAATATCCCCGGTGAGAACCTTTGCGGTGTTTACTCGGCAAATGAGTTCCTCACAAGAACGAACCTTATGAAGGCTTATAAGGACGACAGCACAACTCCGATTATGCACGCAAAGAAGGTTGCAGTTGTCGGCGGCGGTAATGTTGCAATGGATGCCGCTCGTTGTGCAAAGCGTCTTGGCGCAGAAGAGGTTTATATTGTTTACAGAAGAAGCGAAGAAGAGCTTCCTGCCCGTAAGGAAGAGGTTGAGCATGCCAAGGAAGAGGGAATCATCTTCAAGCTCCTCAATAACCCTGTTGAAATTCTCGGCAACGAAGATGAGTTCGTAACGGGTATGAAGTGCATTAAAATGGAACTCGGCGAGCCTGACGCAAGCGGCAGAAGAAGACCTGTTGAAATCCCCGGCAGTGAGTTCGTTCTTGATGTTGACGCTGTTGTTATTTCAATCGGTACATCACCTAACCCGCTTATCAAGGCTACAACAAAGGGACTTGACACTCAGAAGTGGGGCGGTATCATCGCTGACGAAAACGGTCTTACATCCCGTGAAGGCGTATATGCAGGCGGTGACGCTGTAACAGGCGCCGCAACGGTTATCCTCGCAATGGGTGCAGGCAAAACAGCCGCAGCCGCTATTGACGAATACATTCAGAACAAAAATAAGTAATTTTTGTTCTGAGTTGAAAATGTAAAATTAAGGTCGGCGGTGTGCCACCGCTGTCTATTTGAGAAGATAGTTAGATAAAGAGATTGCATCAGATGCCCGAGAAAGGCTCTGATGCAATTTTTGTTATATAAAATGATATGTTGAGAAACAATGTATTGTGTTAGCTCGCACCGATTTTACAATCGTTGCGATTGGCGAACGAGGTTCGCCGCTACAAATGAATACATAACATTATAATTTGTGCATGCGGTCATAATTTAATGCTCGACAAAATATGTTGCGGTCGTTATTTTTGGGTACAGAACCTCGGCTCTTCTGTTTTGCACAATAAATTAAATTTGTATATAGTCGGATTCTTTCTATTTTAGTATTGATTTTAGTATAAAATAGGTGTATTATGACTTTGATATGCGGACGGGTGAATTTTTTCAGTGGTCCGCACCTTGTTTTTAAATATTGGTTAAGAGGAAAATTTATGAGGATTATAATTGTTGGATGCGGAAAGGTTGGCTCTTCGATAGCGTCGGAGCTTAATTTGGAGGGACATGAAATATCCGTAGTCGATATTAACCACGGTGCAGTCGATAAACTTGCAAATTCGCTTGATGTTCTCGGCATAGAGGGAAACGGTGCAACATATGATGTGCTTATTGAGGCAGGCGCAGAGTATGCCGATTTGCTTATTGCTGCAACCGCAAGGGATGAAATCAATCTGTATTCGTGTCTTATGGCTAAGGCGGCAGGCGTTACCCACACAATTGCAAGAGTGCGTAATCCCGAATACACAAACGACCTTTACAGAATCAAAGAGCATCTCGGTCTTTCTATGGCAATCAATCCCGAACAGACCGCCGCTAATGAAATCAGTCGTCTGTTAAGATTTTCGGGTGCGCTTGAAATTGATTCGTTCTCAAAGGGCGTTGTTGAGCTTATCAAGGTAACTGTACCGCAGAATTCGTCAATTGTCGGAACTGCTTTGAGCAGAGTTGACAACCTCAGAGGTAAGGTGAGAATCTGTACGGTTGAGAGAGGGGATGAGATGTTCATTCCTAACGGTGATTTTGTTATTAACGGCGGTGACAGAATTTCTGTTGTTGCAAAGCCCGAAATTGCCGCAAAATTCTTTAAGCGTATCAGTATTGCAATCGGCAGAAGTAAGGATGTTATCCTTCTCGGCGGCGGCAAGGTTTCGTTCTACCTTGCAAAGACGCTTATTAAATCGGGTGCGAATGTCAAAATTATCGAGAAAAATCCCGAACGCTGCAACTTTCTTTCGGAGGCTATACCTGGGGCTGTTATAATTCAGGGCGATTGCATGGACCAGTCGCTGTTGCTTTCGGAGGGTGTTGAACACGCTGACGGCATTGCCGCTCTTATGGATTATGACGAAGAAAATATTATCATAACGATGTACCTAAAGGGCATTACAAAGGCAAAATTGATTACTAAGGTAAATAATGCGTCATTTGATCCGCTTTTGCATGATCAGAATTTTGAATGTATTATTCATCCAAAGAGCCTTACAGGCGAATATATTGCAAGATATATCAGAGCAATGCAGAATACGGGCGACAGCAATGTTGAATCGCTTTACCGCCTTAACGACGACAAGGTTGAGGCTCTTGAATTCAAGGTTAATGCGGAATCAAGGGTTACGAATGTTCCGATTATGAGCCTTAATCTGAAGGATAATCTTCAGATTATCTGCATTAACAGAGGCGGAAAAATTATTCTTCCGCAAGGTACGGATGTGATTAAACCTGAGGACACGGTAATTGTGCTTACCATGCAAAAAGGTCTTAGCAAGCTTGAAGATATTGTAAAGCGTTGAGGGGAGCATAATGAATAAACGATTAATTGTGTATATCCTCGGCTGGGTTCTTATTGTCGAGGGTGCGGCTATGCAGATTGCAACCGTTACTTCATTTATATACGGCGAACACGAGGGGATTTATTTTCTTGGAGTAGGTGCTTTGTCGGCACTTTTGGGCTTGCTTGCCGTAAAAGTAAAAAAGCCGAAAAATCCCGTGCTTTATCAGAAGGCAGGCTTTGCGGCTACTGCGTTAAGCTGGATTCTTATGTCTTTTGTAGGATGTTTTCCGTTCTGGCTGAGCGGTGAGATTCCGAGTTTTATTGACGCTTTTTACGAAACCGTGTCGGGCTTTACAACAACAGGTTCAACTATACTTACCGATGTTGAGGCATTGAGCCACGGAATGCTTATGTGGCGAAGCTTTCTCCATTGGTTGGGCGGTATGGGCGTAATCGTGTTCTTGCTTGCGATTATCCCGAAGCTCGGCGGTCAGCAGAATATTTTCCTTATGAAAGCCGAGAGCCCCGGTCCGATTGTGGGCAAGGCTGTTCCGAAAATGAGAAATTACGCAATGATGCTCTACGGAATTTATTTCGGCTTGACTGCACTTGAATTTATATTTCTGATTGTAGGCAAAATGCCTGTTTTTGACGCACTTAACATAAGCTTTGCAACGGCAGGTACGGGCGGTTTCGGTGTTACCAACGCAGGTATCGCTTCATACAGCAATTATCTGCAAACCGTTATTGCTGTATTTATGATGCTGTTCGGAATTAACTTTTCCGTGTATATCCTCATTCTTGCGAAGAAGTTTAAGCAGGCTTTCCGCATTCAGGAGCTGTGGGTTTATTTCGGAATTATCGTGCTGTCAACAGCCTTGATTGCGTTTAACATCAGGTCACTTTATCCGAGTGCGTATGATGCGGTTCACCAGAGCTTTTTCTATGTTTCGTCAATTATCACGACAACAGGTTTTGGTTTGACGGATGTCAATAACTGGCCTGAATTTTCAAAAACCGTGATTATGATTATCACATTTATCGGTGCAATGGCAGGCAGTACAGGCGGCGGTTTTAAGGTTTCAAGAGTTATTTTGCTCTTTAAGGAAACACGAAAGGAGTTTTCACTCCTCGTTCATCCGAGAAATGTTAAGACCGTTAAAATGGACGGCAAGGCGATTGACCACAACGTTATGAGGTCAACTTCAATTTTCCTTGTGCTGTACATCGGAATCTTTGCGTTAAGCTGGCTTGTGCTTTCGCTTGACCAGACGGATTTTGTGACGAATTTCACGGCTGTTGCCGCAAATATCAACAACACAGGTCCGGGTCTTGGAATGGTTGGTCCTGTCGGCAACTATTCGGAATTCAGTATTTTGTCAAAAATTATTTTGATTTTCGATATGTTAGCAGGCAGACTCGAATTGTTCCCGTTGATGTTGCTGTTCGCCCCGTCAGCGTGGAAAAAATCGTAAGTAAATTGAAAAGATTATAATAAAGAGCGGGAAGGCAGTTTGCAAAATGCAAAACAATGTCTTCCCGACTTTTTTTATATGTGGAATTGTGCGAATAATAACAATACTACGCTCGGGCATAATATGTTTTTAATATTACAAACTGTCTTCCCGAATTTGGTGCAGCGACACGCTGCCGGCGGCTTGCCGTCAATTTAAAAGCACATCTGCAATTGCGTTGCCTAACAGACTGCCTGAGTAGGTTGCCTCGTCAATGGAATTTGATTCTGTGCCGACTTCTATTAACAGCGAACCGTTGCAGACATATTCATTGTATGCAAAGTAGTCAAAATTCAGCGGTCTGGTCATATCGGGGTAGAGGGTTTCGGCTTTGTCCTGAATTTTCAGGGCAAAGTTTAAATTTTCCTCCCAGCAGTCAAAACCCCGTTCACCGTCCGTGTCGCAACCCGCAAGAATCATAATCTGCGCACCCTTTTTGCCGTTGTATGTAAACACGGGCTTAACCTTGTTTTCGTCCGTTCCGATTGCGTCACGGTGCAGGTCGATAACAACCTTGATATCGGGATATTTTTCAAGATTTTTATACACTGTGTCAACACTACGGTCATACGAACCGTTGTAGGATTCATCATGAATTGTCGTGTCATGAACCGTTTTTATTCCACGCTTGTTGAGCTGTTCGGTGAGTGCATCTCCGACTGCCACAACATTGAAATCGTTGTTGTTTGTGCGTGAATAAAAGCTGTCATAAAAAAAGTCAACATCTTCGTCAAGATACGCCTCGCTTGTGTGGGTGTGGTAGATAAGAACCTGTGGTGAGTTTATGCCCTTGTCAATTGAAAACGGCAGTTTTGCCGAAAGAAGTCCGTCAAAGTCAAGTGACAGCCCCGTTTTGTTTTTGACAAAGCAGTTGTCAACCTGAGTTCCCGTGTCGCCTATGGTGCGTTCCTCAACCGTGTATTTGTTCTCGCCGTCATGGTTGCCGTAGGAATCGTAATAGGTGCTTTTGTCACGCTTGTGATTTTTTTCGGCTACGGGTTCTGTGTCGGCTGATTCTGTGGGCTTTTGGTCGGAAGCTGTCGGCTTTTCCGTTTTTGAATTTTCAAGCTTGTATTCTCCGTTTGTGAGAGTAAAAGCGGCAGCGGCAAGTGCCGCCGGATTTTGCGATTCAAAGCAGAGAGGCAGTCTGTATATAACGCTTAAAACAGCCGTTGTCAACAGTACAACGGCTGTGCTTGTTTTTAAGGCTTTTTTCAGTTTCTTTTTTGATGTTCCTTCACTTTTCACAAAATCACCTGCAATCCGTACATATGTTGGCTATCGGTTTCTGCAATAAATATATGCCGTGCCGTAGGTGAATATGTGTAAATATGCGTGGATTTACATTAACGAGATGAGGTCGGGCAAATCAAATTCATTTTGCAGTGCTCCGTTGAGTGCAAAGGCTATGAGCCTTGAGGCTCTTTCCGTGAGCAGGTCAATTTCTCTCGGAATGACTACAAGCTGTCTGCCCTGCGGCATAAGCATTTTCTGCGTTTTTCGGTTGCAGTCATTGCCGAGAATGTCAACCGCAAGCGTTTGTGCGTCAACAACGGTCGGCACTCCGATTGCAATAACAGGAACCCCGATTGTTTCCTTTGTGATTTTGGTTCGGTGATTGCCCACCCCCGCACCGGGTGAGATTCCCGTGTCGCTTATCTGAAGTGTACAGCCGAGCCTTTCGGTTCTGCGTGAGGCGAGTGCGTCAATTGCAACAACGGCTGTCGGTCTTATCCGCCGTACAATGCTGAGAATGTATTCGCCTGTTTCAATGCCCGTCTGTCCCGTGACTCCCGTCTGCATTACGGCAACGGGGCGAAGTCGGTCAAGTCCCGTTGAACGGGCAATTTCTCCGCCTATGTGACGGGTGGCAAGCACTCGTCGGCTTGTTTTCGGTCCGAGTGAGTCGGGAGTGATTTCCATGTTGCCGAGTCCTGCAACAAGCACAAGTCCGTTTACGGGCAACAGCCGTTTGATTTCATTGCCGACGGTTTCAAGCCGTTTGTCGGTTTCGGTAAAATTGTCGGTGAGTGACGGCAACTCAATTGTAATGTATGTGCCGATTTCCTTGCCGAGTGCCTGTCTTGCCTTTTGGTTCTTTACAATAAGCCGTGAAATTTCAAGACCGTTTTCACTGTATTTTTTGAATTCAATACCGCCTGTGTTTTCTCCTGCAATTTCTCTTGCCTCAATTGCAAGGTCGGTTCTGAACTGCAAAATAATCCCCCGTTTCGCAAATTTGTTTGTATATTGTTATTATTGTGCAATTTTATATTATGTATTCTATTTACAAGACTATTTTGTTTTGTTATAATCTTAACGCAGGTATCTACTGCCTTTAGGCAGTAGATACTCCCGAAATTCAGTTGACACTGAATTTCTAAGGAGCTGACGCTCCTCTGCGTAGATTGCAATCTATCACAAATTCCGCTCCTTGCAAGCAAAGCGGAATTTGTTCAGATTTAAATCCTTTATCATAAAGAAAAAGAGATAGATTATAATTCTAAAACAAACACACATCTTTACATTATATACAGGTGATTTTATGAACAAAAAATTTGCTGAAAAATTTACCGCAGTGGTTTCTGCGGTGTGTATGATTTCGGTCGGCATTGCAAGCGTAAATGCGGCTGAAATTGATGACGGATTTGAGTCGGTCACAAAGAATGCACAATCTTCGGATTCGTCTTTTCCGTCTGCATATTCCGCAATCGGCTATTCGCTTGTTGACGAAAACGGACTTCCGAGTAATTTCAGCTCAAAAAATCTCGGCTTTGTAACACCTATCAAGGCTCAGCAGTATAACGATTGCTGGGCGGTTGCAGGCACAGAAGGCTTTGAAACAAAGCTTTTGAAGCTTGGCTATCCCGTTACCGAGATGTCACATGACCACGCAAACGCAAGTTCCACAACCCAGACAAACGGTAAGGGCTGGCAGAGAAAATACCGTGACGGCGGGTTTACAAATATTTATCCCGGCTATCTCACCTCATGGCAGGGCGGTGCAGAGATTGCCGATGTCGGTAAGATTGATTTTTCAAAAAATATTCACGGCGATGATATGACAGCCGACAAGACTAAATACGGCACAACAAAACTGCGTTATCTTGACGGTGTTGATTCAAACGAAATCAAGCAGGCAATTATCGACAACGGCTCGGTGACAGCGTCATATGCCACATCAAACAAGTGCTTTAACAATGCAGGCACAACCTACTTTATGCCGCAGTCATATGACGGCGACTATGTCGGCCACACAATCAGCATTGTGGGTTGGAACGATAATCTCAATAGGTACAGATTTTCTAACGGAACAGGTGTGTTGCCACAGAACAACGGAGCATGGCTTGTGCGCAACAGCTGGGGCGATAACAACACAATGGGCGGTTATTTCTGGCTTTCATATGAGGATAAGTACATTTTCGGCGAAAAGTATTCCCCAAATTTCACAATTGACGAGGTGACGGAGATTACCGACGATATGACATTGTTGCAGGATGAACGCTACGGTGCTACATACAGCTTTAATTATGTTGACAGCAACGACATTACATTCATCAATTGCTTTGATTTTGGCGAAAACAGCCGTACACTTGATAAAGTGCTTTTTGAAACAAAGAGCAACGGTGCAGATTATGAGATTTACTACATTCCCGTAAGAGACGGTGTTCCCTCAAATGATGAGAGCGAATGGAAGTCTGTTGCATCGGGTAAGGTTGCATACAGCGGTTATCAGTCTGTTGATGCAAACGGATTTGTTGCACCGCTCGGAAGAGGTGCAGTCGGTGTGAGAATCAAAACAAATTCAGAGGAATTAAGTCAGCTTGGTGTAGGCGAATGGCTTACAAGTGCAACGAAAATGACATTCCTCAATGATTCATCTTACGGTAACAGCTACATTAAATATGACGGCACAACATGTGAACTGCTCGACTGGTACAAAACCGAGAGAGATGATGCGCTCGGCGGTACATTTGTTATCAAAGCTGTTGCACTCAAAAATGATAAGATTTTGAACGGCGATGTTGACCTTGACGGAGATATTGCCGTTAAGGACGCAACCCTTGTTCAGAAGTATATAGTAAAGCTTGAACAGTTTGACAACACACAGCTTTGCAATGCCGATTGTGACGGTGACGGAGATATCACGGTTGCCGATGCCACGAAAATTCAGAAAATAGTTGTGGGAATTAATTAAAATTGAAAATGGACGGCGAGCCACCGTTCTCAGTTCGTGAAGACAGTCGTTTCAAGGCGAGAGCGTAGATGCCCGAGCGGAAGTTTTTTTAAATTGAAAGTTGAAAATGGAAAATTGAAAATTGCGGTCGGGCAGACAGTTTGCAAAATGCAATTTATTGTCGCCCGACTGTTTTTGTATATATAGAAGTTGCGTTTAAATATAGGGGGGATAATATCCGCCCGCACGGCGGCTCGCCGCTACAAAATAGCGGTAACTTTTGCTTGACAAATCACCCGAACAAATGTACTATATTAGAAGAGCCGAGGTTCGGAGCCTTAAAATAACGACCGGCGAGGAGTAAGCCGAGGAAATCACGGAAGTGATTGGAGCGGGTTAGACGAGTGGGAGTTATTTTAAGAAAAGCGGAGAACAACGAGGCTTGACATCAAATACGCAACTTGAAGTCATGGGAGAAAAATTATGAACAAACCGCTTGCGGACAGGATTCGTCCAAAGACAATTGATGACATTGTGGGACAAAAGCATCTTATTGCACCCGACAGACCTTTGCGTAAAATTATTGAAAGCGGAGATATTCCGAATCTTATTTTCTACGGTCCTTCGGGGGTTGGAAAAACTACGCTTGCCACATATATTGCCAAAAAGACAAACCGTACCCTCAAAAAGCTTAACGGCACAACGGCTTCAACTGCCGACATAAAAGAGATTGTTGCACAGCTTAACACTTTTTCGGGGCTTAACGGAATTCTGCTCTATCTTGACGAAATTCAGTATTTTAATAAAAAGCAACAGCAGACTTTGCTTGAATACATTGAAAACGGCAGTATCACGCTGATTGCGTCAACAACCGAAAATCCGTATTTTTATGTATATAACGCAATTCTGAGCCGTTCGACTGTTTTTGAATTTAAGCCGGTTGATCAGGATGAGGTTGAAAAGGCGGTTTACCGTGCAAGTGATTTTCTTGCCGAGGAGAGCGGTACGGATATTGAAATGCCCGAAGAATGTGCAAAGAAAATAGCATCGGGTTGCGGAGGAGATGTTCGCAAGGCTATGAATGCCGTTGAGCTTTCCGTGATTGCAACAGATGAAATTGACGGAAAAAAGGTTGTAAGACTTGAAACCGTTGAACAGCTTGTGCAGAAAAGTGCGGTCAGATATGACCGTGAGGGCGATGAGCATTACGATATTATTTCGGCTTATCAGAAAAGTATGCGTGGAAGCGATCCCGATGCCGCACTTCACTATCTTGCAAGACTGCTTGAGGCAGGCGACCTGCCGAGTGCGTGTCGCAGACTTATGGTGTGTGCGAGCGAGGATGTGGGACTTGCTTATCCACAGCTTTTGCCGATTGTAAAGTCGTGCGTTGATATAGCGCAGGCTGTCGGACTTCCCGAGGCGAGAATTCCGCTTGCCGATGCCGTGGTTATGGTGTGCAATGCCCCAAAATCCAACTCGGCATATATGGGTATAAACAGAGCTTTGGCTGACATAAGAACAGGTAACTCGGGTCCTGTACCCAGACAATTGCAGAACAGGCACTGTGACGGAGATGACAATCCAAACAAGGGACAGTTCTATCTTTATCCCCATGATTTTCCGAACCATTATGTTGAGCAACAATATCTGCCCGATGCACTAAAGGACAAGAAGTATTACGAATACGGCAGAAATAAAAACGAGCAGGCGTTCAAGGCCTATTGGGACAAAATCAAAAAGAAGTAATCAAATGAAAATTTTTTGACTTGAAACTGCAAATAAAGTCAGATGTTGCTAACCGAACATCTGACTATTTGCTTTTATTATCCTGTTTTTTTGCTAATTATTGTTTCATTGTCTATTATGCACAATTTGAATGTGAATAATTTGTGACGCAAGAAATTTTATTATTCTTTAAAGGAAAATTATTAGCGGTTCAATAATGTAGAATTAAAGAGTAATTGTGGAGTAGTGTTGAGTAGCTTCACACGTGCAACAAAAAAATAATTCTGGAGGAAATCAAAATGGTAAAAAGACAACACAAAATCATGTGCCTTGTGCTTTGCCTTATGCTGGCGGTTTCAACCGTATTCGTCGGTGTAGTCAGTGCTTCTGCTGCAACAGGCGATACTGTTTACGTTAGGGTAAACAACGGCTGGTCAAAAGTTAACTGCTACATGTGGACTGACGGTCTCGGTAGCAACGCATCTTGGCCGGGTAAAGCAATGACAAAGGTTGAGGACGGTGTATATTCTTACACTCTTGACAATGATTACACATCGGTAATCTTCAACGACGGCTCAAATCAGACAAAAGACCTTACATACCCGGGTCACGGTAAAATCTATGACCTTACAAAGGGTACATGGTCGGATTATGCAGGTGCTCCTTCACAGGACGCAACTGCTCAGAGACCTACAAGCGCAACAACAGCAACAACTGCTACAACAGCAACAACTCCCAGCGGTGAAGGCACAACTGTTTACCTCAACAACGAGGCAGGTTGGGCAACACCGGTAGTTTATATGTGGAACGGCAGTACTGACAGCAACGGCTCATGGCCGGGCGTAAAGATGACAAGCATCGGCGGCAACATCTATCAGTACACCGCATCAAAGTCATATGCAAAATGCATCTTCAGCAACAGCGGTCAGTCACAGACATCAGACCTTACTGCAAAGGACGGCTATATATACAACAACAAGACTAATCAGTGGTCTGTTTATGATACAAGCCCTCTCCAGGTTAAGGAATTTACTGCTGATCCTGCATCAAACATCTACACAGGTACAGATGTACAGCTTTCTGCAACTGCTGCCAATAAGAGCGGCGCAGCAGTAAGCTACAAGTTCTCTGTTACTAACGCACAGGGCGGAACATCAACACTTTCCGACTTCTCTTCTGCTAAGTCAGTAACATGGACTCCTACAGTTGCAGGTGAATACACAATTACATTTGACTTTAAGGACGCAGACGGCAACACAAACAACCGTACAATGACTCTTGAAGTTAAGGACGACTCAGCACTTGTTAAGCCAATCATCAAGAGCGTTACTCCTGCAAACCTTAACCTTATCAAGGTTAACTCAACTGCTACTGTAACAGTTAAGGCAGGCGGCGGTAAGACAGGTACTAACCTTCTTTTCTACAAGTATGTTGTAACTGATCCTAACGGTGTTCAGAACACACCTTACTACACACTCAACAACATTTACACATTCGTTCCTACAATGAAGGGTGAATACAAGGTTAATGTTTATGTACAGAGTTCTGACAACAGCACAATAAACAAGACTTATACTTACACAGCTGCAGACGATGTTACTGAGCCTACAACAGTTGTTGTTCCTACAACTGCTCCTCAGCCAACAACAGTTCAGCCTACAACTGTTAAGCCTACAACTCCACAGCCAACAACTGTTAAACCTACAACTCCTCAGCCAACAACAGTTCAGCCTACAACAGCTCCCGAAAGACTTCGTGGCGATGTTGACGGTGACGGAGATGTAACTGTTATGGACTCAACATATCTTCAGAAGTCAATTGTTGGAATTTCGGATGTTCCGGCTCTCGAAACACTTGACCTCAAAATTTGCGACCTTGACGGTGACGGTACAATCAGTGTTAAGGATGCAACAATCATTCAGAAAATCGTTGTAAACCTTGAATAATCCAAACATTAAGTAAAAGAAAGATTGGAGATATACCTATGACAAGAATAAAGAAGCTGTGCGCACTTGTTCTTGCTGTGATGATGGTTGTAACCGCAGGAGTAATTTCTGTAAATGCAGCTCAGAGTTCCGACTCTGACGCTGTATCTGCGGATACAACAGAAACAGGCATCACAATTCATGTAAGAATGAGTGACGGTACACAGCCATATGTATATTTGTGGAACTCGCTCCCCACAAACAGCGCCATGTCAAAGTCTTACCCCGGTGAGAAAATGACAAAGGGTGACAAGTGGTATAACTACCATGTAGCAGATGTTACAAAGGTAAATGCCATTGTTACAGACGCTAACGGCAAGCAGTATTCTTCGGAGAAAAAACTTGAATCTGCTGCAAGCGCAGACTGGTACTGTGAAAACGGTAAATGGTCAAAATACAACCCTGACGAGCCGGATCCGATTGGCAGCGTTGATATGCGTGAAGAAACAATTTACTTCGTTATGACAACCCGTTTCTATGACGGAGATACAGGCAACGATGTTCACTGCTGGGATGACGGCACAGCCGGCAACGGTGATGACGACCCTGCATGGCGTGGTGACTTCAAGGGTCTTGGCGAAAAGCTCGACTACATCAAGGCTCTCGGCTTCAGCGCAATCTGGGTAACACCTGTTGTTACAAACGGATCAGGCTATGACTACCACGGCTATCATGCTATGGATTTGTCAACAGTTGATGCTCGTTATGAAAGCTCAGACTACACATATGAGGATCTTATTCACGATGCTCACCAGAAGGGCATGAAGATTATTCAGGACGTAGTTCTTCAGCACACAGGTAACTTTGGTGAAGCACACTTCTGTGATCTTTTCACAAAGGATACAACTAAAGACCTTGGCAACCTTCAGGAGTCATTGATTCCTACACAGTATCTTCTTGATACATACGGCCTTAAGTCACCTGAGGAATACTGGGCTCAGAAGCCGGGTGTTCAGTATCAGCAGAGACTTAACCTTATGAAGAATGTTACTTACTCAGGCGACAACGGTAACTCAACCGGTCCTCAGCCTGCAGCTCAGGACTTCTCTATGAATAAGATTTCACAGAGTGATACTTACAACCCGAACAACTACTATCATACAGGCTATTTCCAGAGTCCTAACTATGATGACTGGACAACAAAGTTCAGCCAGATTGCAGGCGACTGCGTTGACCTTAACACAGAGAACCCTGCAGTTGCAGAATATGTTGTAGATTCATATTCAAAGTATATGGATATGGGCGTTGACGGCTTCCGTGTTGATACCGTTCGTCACATTCCGAGAGTATCTCTCAACATTATGTTCAATGATCAGCTTATGGACGCTGCTAAGGCAGCAGGCAAGCCTAACTTCTATATGTTCGGCGAAATCTGCACAAGATACACATCAGTTTGGTATCGTGGCCATGCCGAGGAGTCAACTCCTTACTACACATGGAAAGAGTCTAACTCTAAGTGGGCAGACAGCTGGAACTGGGGCACATCAGCTTCAGACATCAACGACAACATGAACCTCGTTCTTCAGCATTATCTTGAAGAAGATAATTACAACGGTGATATGGATTCTACACAGCCAAAGAGCGACAACGCTTACCTTGACGGTATTACATATCACGGTTCCGACCGTTCTATGGCATCAGGCATGGATGCAATTGACTTCCAGATGCACAGAATGTTCGGTAGCGCTAAGAACGCTTATAACTTCGCTGTTAACAACGACCAGTATTACAATGATGCAACATACAGCGTAATGTATGTTGATTCACACGACTATGCTCCTGAACAGCCGGATGAAACAACTCGTTTCACAGGCGGTACACAGACATGGGCAGAGAATATGGATCTTATGTTCACATTCCGTGGTATTCCTTGCGTATACTATGGTTCGGAAGTTGAGTTCAAGAAGGGTGAGCTTATTGATAAGGGTACACTTATTTCTCTTGAAAACTCAGGTCGTGCATACTTCGGTGATTATCTTGAGGGTACTGTAAACGCTACTGACTTCAGTGAGTACACAGCATCAGGTACTGTTGCTGATACTCTTGCAAGCCCGCTCAGTAAGCACCTTTCAAAGGTTAATGCTATTCGTCGTGCTATCCCCGCTCTCCAGAAGGGACAGTACACAGCATCAAGCACATATGTAACAGGTGGCGATATGTCTTATGTTCGCCGTTATACTGACGACAACACAGACAGCCTTGCACTCGTTTCAATTTCTTCAGGTGCAACATTCAAGAACATTCCTAACGGCAAGTATGTTGACGCTGTTACAGGTGATGTTAAGTATGTTACTGACGGTACACTTACAGTTCCGGAACTTGCTAAGGCTAACATGAGAGTTTATGTATGCTGCGCAAGCGGATTTACAGGTATCGACGGTCAGATCGGCGGAGATTCTGCTTACGCTAAATAATGCGGAATATTCCACACTCAACACGATTCTGATTCTGTAATCAAAATTAATTACGGCACTCCGAGTAAAATCGGGGTGCCGTTTTTTTGTTATTTTATTTGTTCGTAATATTTTAAAAAATATGCTTATAATAAAAGTGTATCCGAAGTGTTATGTCAGCTTAAAAATGCTTAACAAAAAATCTTTTGAACGAAAATACAAATATTCCACGCTTAAATATTTCCATGATATTCTCAGTATAGAATAACAATCGGGTAGCAGAAGTTTACATTCAGTAAATCTGTTACCCGATTGTTCTCTTATATTTTTTATTGTTATAATCTGCACTCAAAAATTTCATTGGTGTCGGAAAACCCATGAGATTTATACCATTCTGCCGATTTTTTGCTTGGCCATGCAAAGACAAGTTCGCAGTTGATTGACGAAAGGTACTTCTTTACATAATCGAGCAGTCGAGTGCCGATGCCCTTGCCACGATATTCTTCAAGCGTGAACACCTTTGTGAGATACGCAATAAATTCACGCTTTGCATTTGGGGTGGGAATTGTCGGAATAAGATATACAAACATTGCCGAAAGAATTTTCGCATTCTCATCTTCCGCAACGAAGATTTTATATTCCTTGTTTGTGTATAAAAAGGCAACGAACTCCTCGATAAATACCGATTTTGTTACACCGTCGGTGTTGTGTTCACCGTAAGTTTCGTCGTCCTCAACAGCATGTGTCCATCTCATTTCCGCAAGCTGAACGAAATCTCTGTCCTGAACCTCTCTTATTACCATGCTATCACCTCATCAAATTATTTTCAACTTAAGTATAACACAGATTTCTGCGATTACAAGTATGCAATTCGTCAGTATTCGCTCTCGATTCCACTCATCGCAGTTATTCATTTGGTATTGTTCCTTGGGTATTTTTCTCTTAGTCTTTTTCTATGGGTATTATCAGGCTTCAAATTCTGAAGGGGACGGGTTCAAATTCTGAAGGGGGGAGGTGTAAATTCTGAACCCCATGGGTGTAATATTTGAAGTAGGGGGTGCAGTATTTTACTTGGGGTATGAAGTGATATTCGCAGAGTGTGTCATTGCAGATTATGAGGTGGCAGAGTTTTCGTTTTTGTAATATTCGACAAGGTTGTCCCTGCAGAAACCTTCGTCATAAAAATTCGGGTTGATCGAGAACAGATAGGACGATGACTGAATCTTGCCGTATTTGCCGACCGTGAAACCGCCCGATTTGGTAATGATTTTTCTTTTGCAAAGGAATTTTATGCTTTCCCTAACGGTGTTGTCGGAGATTGCACAGGCCTCTGCAATGGTGTGTATGGACGGATAACAGGTGTTCGATTCGTCACAGCATTTGAGTATGTAGCATAAAACAGCGAACTGTTGCGGTTTTAGATTGAGGTCAAACACCTCGTTTGGTACCATAAAAAAGTTAGTCATAAAATCGCCTCCGCTTATAAGCACAAAAGGCGAAAAAATGTATATTTTAATGCATTTTTTGAAAAATTTATCAGAGTTTTTTTATACGGCAAATAATAAAGATAATTTTAGTTATTGTTTTCACAATTCAGTAGGTGATCCGATGAACACACGCAAGTAACGGTACAAATTATATGGTAAATTAAATTATATAAATGTCGGAAATTTACCGCTACATTAGAATACACAATTTTCATCACATCATAACATACACATAAAACAAATAATTTCATCAAGGCGGGCGTCCAATGAACGCCCCTACGGCTTGTTTTATGTTTGCACATAAAACAAATGGCGAACACGGTTCGCCGCTACATTGAATGGTGCAGACGGTGACAATGTTACGCTCGGGCATAATATGTTTTGCATTACAGAAACTATCTTCACGAACAGAGAGCGATTAGCACAAAGCAAATCTCGGGAGTCGTAACTTTGGTTATATTAAACTGTCTACACGAACAGGGTGCGAGGCACTCGCATGCTTGACAATTTTAGGGTTGCGATATATAGTATAGTCAAGGGAAGAGATTAACGGCAAACGCCGTAAAAATTGTGGGGTGAGCAGATGAAAATAACACTTAATCCCGACAAAGAAACAGTAAAGACAGTTAAAGAGGGCTTGAAGAGGACAGGCGGTTACTGCCCGTGCAGAATTCAGCGTACAGAGGAATACAAGTGTATGTGCAAGGAATTCAAGGAGCAAATTGCCGATCCCGATTTTGAGGGCTTTTGTCATTGTATGCTTTACTACAAATCTAAAGATTAAAATAACCGAACAGGAGGATTGTTATGGAAATAGAGCTTTACAAAGAAACTTTTGAGCAGGAGGTTTTGCAGTCGGATATCCCCGTGCTTGTAGACTTTTGGGCAACATGGTGCGGTCCGTGCAAGATGATTGCACCGATTGTGAAAGAAATCGCTGACGAATATGACGGCAAAATTCTTGTCGGCAAGGTTAATGTTGACGAAGAACCCGACCTTACAATGCAGTACAATGTGTCGAGTATCCCGACTCTTATGGTGTTCAAAAACGGTCAGCTTGTCAACAAGGCAGTAGGCTATCGTGAAAAGGACGAAATTCTTAAAATGCTCAAGTAAATATACCGACTAAAACACAAAACCGTGTGTACAGAAAAAGTACACACGGTTTTTTTATTATCTGATTCGGAAAAGACGGCTTTTTTGAGGGGGATCAGGCGGATATCTTTGACTATTGATTTTTGGTTGTGACTAATTATTTTTAAAAATATTTTTGAAAATTGCATTAAAGTATGCAATTTTTTTGAATTTTGCAGGTATAAGTGAGAGGCGTTGATAAAGCCTCTCGAAAAACGGAGGTGACGAGATATCAGAAAATTGACAGGTAGGGAAAAGAAGTTTTGCAGTTTATTTCTCGGTTCGGGAAATTCCGAGCTTGCCGCAGAAAAGGCAGGCTACACGGGGGATTGTGAGCAGAAGGGGGAAGAGCTTATCTGCCGTCCCGAAATTTCAGCCGAGCTTGAACGGCTGTCACGGCTAAGAGAAAAATCCCTTGCCAACATGGCGGCGGCAGGGTATCAGCGGTTGGCTTTCGGTAGCATTTGCGATGCAATTTCTTTGCTTTACAAAAGTGATCCGAGCAAGGAGGATCTTGAGGGAATGGATTTGTTCCTTGTGTCGGAGATTAAAAGACCGAAGGACGGTTCAATGGAAATCAAGTTTTTTGACAGGCTAAAGGCACTTGAAAAACTCGGTGCAGGCGGTGAACATGAAACAGGCGCAAAACAGCTTTTTGACGCCATTTCAAACAGCGCAAGGGCGGTGAATGACAGGGAAAATGGAAATTAAAACTTTTTCTAAAAAACAGCTTACCGTGCTTTCGTGGTGGAACAGGGAGTCGGTTTTTCGTGACAGGGACGCAATCATCTGTGACGGTGCTGTGCGCAGCGGAAAGACATTTTGTATGTCGCTGTCTTTCATTCTGTGGAGCTTTTACGATTTTGCTAATTCGGACTTTGCACTTTGCGGAAAGACAATCCGTTCTTTAAGGCGAAATATGATTACGCCCGTGATTCCGATTTTGAAATCACTCGGTTTTAAGTGTGAAGAAAAGCTGTCGCAGAATATTTTGACCGTGAGCGTTAACGGAGTGATGAACAGGTTTTATCTTTTCGGAGGCAAGGACGAGTCATCCGCATCACTCATTCAGGGCATGACGCTTTCGGGTGTGCTTTTTGACGAGGTTGCGTTGATGCCGAGGTCGTTTGTTGAACAGGCATTGGCGAGATGTTCCGTGTCGGGTTCAAGATTTTGGTTTAACTGCAATCCCGAATTTCCTGAGCATTGGTTCTACCGTGAGTGGATTAAAAAGTGCGGTGACAAAAATGCGTTATATCTGCATTTTACAATGCAGGACAACCCGTCTTTGAAGCCCGAGGTTATCAAGAGGTATGAAAGTCTGTATTCGGGTGTGTTTTACGAGAGGTTCGTAAAAGGCAGATGGGTAGCCGTTTTCGGTGCGGTTTATCCGTTTATGGACAATGAAAGGATGTACTGCGATATTCCGTCAGATATTGAAAGCTGGGCGGTATCGTGCGATTACGGTACTGTAAATCCCGCATCATTCGGTTTGTGGGGCAGAAAAAACGGTGTGTGGTACAGGGTTGACGAATACTACTTCAACTCACGCACTCAGGGCTTTCAAAAGACCGATGAGGAGCATTATGACGGACTTGAAAAGCTGATTGACGGGCGGAAAATCGAATGTGTGATTGTCGATCCGTCTGCCGCAAGCTTTATTGAGGTTATAAGGAGACACGGAAAATATACGGTTGTGTCGGCTGAAAACAATGTTATCAACGGCATAAGACAGACTTCGCAGGCTTTGAAGGACAGAAAAATCAGAATCTGCAAAAATTGCAGAGCCGCAAGAAGAGAATTTTCGCTTTACCGTTGGGACGGCTCGGGGCGCAGTGACGCACCTGTTAAGGAAAACGATCATGCAATGGACGACATAAGATATTTTGTCGCTACGAAAATTTACGGTTGTGACGGATTCTTTGCCGTTGCAACCAAAAGACAGGAGGAAACAGCTTGAGGCTTGGCAGAAAAAATAAAAAGACCGAGAGCATAAAGACGGTGCAGACCGTTTTGAGAGAAACGAGAAATAATTCGCCGATTTTCTCACGATTTGCCGTTCAGACAAGAACGGAAAGGCAGCTGTACACAACTTTGCGTGAGTCTGTGCCGATTATTGATGCGGCACTCTGCAAAATTATCAGACTTATCGGCGGATTCAAAATTGTGACTTCATCGGCTGAAAGTCAGAAGCTTGCCGACAGCTTTGTTAAGAATGTCCGCACAAACGGTGAAATGACGGGGCTTGAAAGCTTTGTGCTTTGCTATCTTGATTCGCTTCTCACCTACGGACAGGCAGTCGGTGAGATTGTTCCCGATAGTGGCGGTGAAGGAATTTGCGCATTGTACAATGCAAGCCTTGACGATGTTGAAATCAGAGCGGATTCTTCTCCGCTGAAGCTTGCGGTTTACACACTCGGCAACGGTACAGCCGAAGAACCTAAGCATCCGGAAAGGATTTTTGCAACCCTGCTTAATCCAAAGCCGGGTACTGTGTGCGGTACTTCCATACTCAGCGGTCTGCCGTTTGTCAGCTCAATACTTTTGAGGATTTTTGAGTCGGTAAAAACAAACTGGGAGAGGGTTGGCGATATCCGTTTTGCGGTTACTCTCAATCCCGATTCAAACGGTTCGGCTGTGAGCAGAGAAAATGCACAGGCGGTTGCCGATGAGTGGAAAAAGGCGATGAGAAGCGACAGCGTGTGTGATTTTGTGTCGGTCGGCGATGTCAGCATTAAGGTTATCGGTGCTGAAAGCGATATGCCCGACTGCGACATTCCCGTAAGGCATATTCTTGAACAGATTATCGCAAAGCTTGGTATTCCGCCGTTTTTGCTCGGCATTTCGTGGTCGAGTACGGAGAGAATGAGCGAACAGCAGGCGGATATTCTCACAAGCGAGCTTGCCTACTACCGCACCGTGCTTGAACCCGTGATTACAAAAATTGTGTCGGCTCATCTTAAAATGTGCGGTTATAACGACAGCTTTAAGATTGAGTGGGACAAGATTAATCTTCAGGATGCGGTTGAGCTTTCTCAGGCAAGACTTAACAATGCAAATGCGATGAACATTGAAAGACAGATTGGAGCGGAGGTGCAGAATGAAGGATAACAAACTTATTAAAAGCGGTGTTTCGGGCGTTGTTGACGGTGAAAATCAGACTGTCAGCGATTATGAACTCGAACTGATTAACCGCTATACAAGGCGAAATCTTGAAAAAAGTGAGGTGTATGCGTTTTCGGTTGTGCTGTGTGACAACGATGTTGACCGTGACGGCGAACGCTTTACAACAGATTCGCTTTATGAGCTTGAAAAACTTTTTGTCGGCAAGACGGGAATTATTGACCACAATCCGAGTGCCAAAAATCAGACGGCAAGAATTTTCAGCTGTAAGGTTGAGAAAATTGACGGTCAGAAAACGGCTTTGGGTGACGATTACTACAGGCTCAAGGCAAGGGCATATCTTCCCGTTTGTGAGAGCAACAGGGATATTATCCTTGCGATTGACAGCGGAATTATCAAGGAAGTAAGCGTTGGCTGTGCCGTTGGCAGGGTTGTGTGCAATGTGTGCGGTGAAGACACCTCAATGTGTACTCACAAAAAGGGCGAGGTTTATGGATCAAAGCTTTGTTGCGGTGAACTTGTGAACCCGTATGACGCATACGAATGGAGCTTTGTTGCCGTGCCGTCACAAAAGAGGGCAGGCATTACGAAAGGTCACAAAATTTTTGGAAAGGAAAATGATATGGAGAAAATTCTTAAAGCCATTGAAAACAAAAAGGCTTTTACACTTGACGAGAGCGACAGCAGAAAGCTGTGCGAATATATTGACGGGCTTAAAAAGTCGGCTAAGGACGGTGTGCTGTACCGTGAAAGCCTTACCCGTGATGTTGTGGGACTTGCCGCTTTTGTTCAGCCTGACATTTCGGGCGAAACTATGGAGAGCGTTGCAAAGAGCATGACAATTGAACAGCTCAGAGAATTTAAGTCAGCATTTGAAAAGAAAAAGAAAGCAGCTTTTGAGCCTGTTCCGCAGCTTTACTGCAAGCAGGACAAGAGAAATAACACCGTGGAAAACGGTCAGTTCAGTATTTAACGGAGGTATTATTATGAATGTAAATTTTAACGGTTATGGCGAAAATGCCGCAACATTTATTGCAGACAAAACAATTACGGAGGCAGGCGTGCCTGTTAAGATGAAGGACAACGGCACTGTTGCAAAATGTGACGCAAGCGAGAACTTTTGCGGTGTGTGCGTAAGCGTGAGAGGCGGTTATGCGGTTGTTCAGCTTTCGGGCTATGTAAAGGTTAAGAGCGACAAGAAAATCGCCGTCGGCTACAAAAAGCTTTCTGCAACGGCAGGCGGCGTGTCGGTTACAACAACCGGCAGAGAGTACCTTGTGCTTGACTCAACAGACACATCAGTCGGATTTATTCTTTGATAAGGGGAGGAAGATATTATGGCAAATTTTGAAAATATTACAATTGAAAAGGGTATGTATCAGACAAAGGGCGGAATTTCGGGCGCACTTGAAAAGCTTGATCCGTCAGAAAATTACAGAGGTACTGCACTTGAGGGACTTGACGCATTTTCCCGTCAGCTCAAACGCTTTGATATTAAGGTTAAGGGCAGAAACAGCGACTGTGTTGAAAAGTTTTTTCAGAGTTCAAACTCTGCGGCACTTTTCCCCGAATATGTGAGCAGAGCCGTTATGCAGGGCATGGAGAGAGCGGATATTCTCCCAAATCTTGTGGCAACCGTGACAGACATTGAGGGTATGGATTACCGCAGTATTGCATCTGTTCCGAGTGAGGATGATAAGAGTCTTAAACTCGTCGGCGAGGGTGCAAAGATTCCGCAGACTGAGGTTAAGACAAGAGAAAACCTTGTTAAGCTTCACAAGCGCGGCAGAATGCTTGTTGCATCATATGAGGCGCTTCGCTTTCAGCGTCTTGACCTCTTTACCGTAACACTCAATCAGATTGGCGCATATATTGCAAGAGCACAGCTTAAAGATGCGATTGATGTGCTTGTGAACGGTGACGGCAATGAAAATCCCGCCGGCACACTTAATGTTGCAACAGGCGGCAAGGTTACATATGAGGACCTTTTAAAGCTTTGGACAGAGCTTGCTCCGTATGAACTAAACACAATTCTTGCGTCAACCCCCGAAATGCAGAAGATTCTTTCGCTCTCTCAGCTTCAGGATTCAAACGCAGGTCTTGATTTTCAGGCTACGGGCAGAATGATTACACCTCTCGGTGCAAGCCTTCTTCACACTCCCGAGCTTGAGGGCGGTAAGATTATCGGTCTTGACAAAAACTGTGCGCTTGAAATGGTTCAGGCAGGCGGTGTTGTTACAGATTACGACAAGCTTATTGACCGTCAGCTTGAAAGAGCCGCAGTTACCTGTACCGCCGGTTTTTCAAAAATCTTTACAGAGGCGTCAAAGGTGATGAGCTGTTAAGGAGGGATTGCCTTGAACATTGCAAACATTACAAAGCGTTTTGCATTATACAGCGGTATTGACGGTGCTGAAGCATACAAATGGAAGAGCATTATTGACGATGCCGTGGTGTATGTTAATTCGATTGTTACGAAGGGAAATCTTTCGGAAGATGACGAATTAAGACTTGAAAACCTGTGTGCCGTTTACGCTTTTAAGTTGTATTCCCTTTGCAATGATGACAGCATTTCTTCTTTTTCCGCAGGTGATTTGAAAATTTCATCATCTGCGGACGGCGAAAGCCGTGCCGAAAAGCTGTGGAGGGAATATGCCGACAAGTCGCAGGACCTTATCGGCAGAGAAAAATTTTTGCTTGGGGTGATATGATGAATATTTCACCGTCTATCGGGAAAATATTAAACAGATACGGCTGTGATGTTACCGTTAAAAACGGCGGTAAATCGGTTAGGACAAAGGCCTTTATTTCACCTTTGAGATACAACAGCAATCAGAATTATGACAGTGTACGGCATAAACTGGGTATGAGAAAAACAAAGCTGTTTTTATTTATTGCACCGCCCGATGTTCTGCTTGATTCGGAAAAAAGCGTAATAGAAAGTGAAAACGGTAAATATACTGTTAAAAGGTGCGAAAAATATTATGTGAAGGACAATCCGATTTATGTAAGGGCTGTTCTGTGTGCATACAGAGAAGAAACGAGGGATGATTTTGAATCGAATTGAGAAACAGGTTGACCGTATTATTGCAGGATTAAAGGTAAATGAGGCTTTGAAAAATGTCAGATTTATAAGAGAATACGGCTCTGATGAAGCACCGTCACCCGTGAACGGAATGATTGCCGTTGTGTCGGTGAGAGATATGTCAACGGAGAAAAGCTATATCGGCGGATACCTTTCACCGTCTATCAAGGGTGAAAGCTACAATGCAGGAGTTGAAATCAGGGTGTATGCTCCTGCAACCGAGAACGGAAGCGGTCTTTCGGAAGTGGTAAGTGAAATTCTTCTCGGACTTAAAACTGCCGATGCGGAAAAGACGATTACCCACAGCGAGGCGGCGTCAATTGAATTTGATCCCGATATGAACGCAATTTACAGAACGGTGAGTTTTAATATGGAATTCTGTCTTTGCGAGGAGGTTTAAATGGACGGCTTTGAATTTGAAAATTGCGGAAATGCCGTGTTGAAATGTGAGGGGAAAATTCTCGGCGGCGTTGAAAAGGCAACCTGTACAAGAAAGAACTCCTTCACGGAAATTAAGGAATTTTTCAATGACAAGCCCGTTGAAAGGATTGTTTCAAATGAATGGGAACTTACCTTTGTGATGAAGATTACGGATAAAACTCCGTTTTTGGAGCGTGACAGCTTTAAGAGTCTTGAACTTGACCTTGCAAAGAAGAAAATCATTTACACGGATTGCAAAGTGCTTGAATTTTCAAGCGTTACCCAGGGCAGCGGAAGTATTCTTGCAACCGTGAAAATCAGTGCCTATGAGAGGAAAATTATATGAATGATAAAAATTCAGACGAACTTTACAGGCTTGCGGAGTCTGAGAACGGCGGTAAAGATACCGAAATGTTCGGTGAATTCCTTGAAAGGGAAAGCCGTCGTTACAGTCGCAGACTTGACGAAGAAGAGGAGGCGAAAAGCCTATGAAACCGGTGCCGATGAAATTCGGTGAATATGTGTGGCATCACAATCCGCAGAATATCAGCTTTGAATGTGACAGGAGCGTTGCAGAAATGAAAAGTCCGTTCGGCGAATCTTCCGTTCAGGATATGGGGCGGAAGAATATGAAAATCAGCGGTTCGGGACAGCTGTACGGCGAGGATTGTGCAGAACAGTTTGAAAGGCTGTTTGAGGTGTTCAGAAACAGCGGAAAGGAAGTGCTTTCCGTGCCGAACCTGCCGAGCATTTATGCTGTGTTTGAAAAGCTTGAAATAAAGGGCGAGCCAAAGCCGAATGTGCTTGAATACAGCTTTGTGTTCCGTGAGGTTATGGAAAAAAAGCAGAAAACGGTAATTACATATTTTGACTGTGAAAACGGACAAACCCTGTGGGATGTTGCATACAAAACAGGGGTGAAAATTGACGAGCTTGTGCGACTGAATCCCGATGTTAAGTTTCCAGATGAAAACCTCGGAACAAGGAGGGTTAAGCTGTGCTGACTTTCTTTTTTACTGATAAAAACGGCAAAAGGTGTGAAATTAAAAATGTTCTCACGGCAGAAATTTCGGCAGATGTAGATGTGCCTGCCGATGAGCTTGTGATGACTGTGCCATATGACGAGAAGTTCGGAAATGCCGATATGCTTGAGGCTTATGACGGCAAGTCGCTTGTGTTTGTGGGACAGGCTGACGAGATTGTCAGTATTGTGAGAACCGACGGTGCGATTGTAAGGCTGAGTGCAAGAAGTCTTGCCGGAAGGCTTCTCGACAATGAGGCAGAGCCTGTTACATATGTGAACCCGGCGGCAAAGTTCATTTTTGAAAGGCATTTAAAGCCGTTCGGAATTGTCGGATATGACGGTGACGAACATCCGTTTATGGGCACAATCAAAATTGAAAAGGGTATGACCGAGTGGCAGGTGCTTGAAAAATTCTGCAACGGCAGATACGGCAAAAGTCCGAGAATTACGGGTGCGGGATTTGCTTTGATGTGCGGAACTTACGGCGGTGCAAAGCCGATTGTGTTCGGCAGAAACGGAGTAGGCTACACATCTCTCCGTGAGTACATAAAGCCGTGCAAGGTGATTTCGCAGGTGAAACTACGCACCGAGGAATACGGCGGTTACAAGAGCGTTATAAGCAACAAATGTGTTGCCGACAGGATTAAAAGGGTGAGATATGTAAACGCTTTTCTCGACAACAATGCGGTAAAAACAGCCGACAGGATGATTGAAAACGGCAACAGGCAGAGCTTTGAAATAATACTTGAATGTGCAGAATGTCTGTGTGGAGTTGTCGGCAGAAGGGCTGTGATTAATGACTCTCTCATCGGGAAAAGAGAGGGCTTGATTGTGAAAAGCATTAAATATTCACTTGGGAAAAACGGTGAAAGCACAACGGTTGTGCTTGGAAAGGAGAACGGCGATGTGGCTGATGAATTACATAACTAAAAATTCGATTACCGCCCCGAAAGCCGAAAAGGGCGGTGTGAAAAGTTCGGGAAACACGGTTTCGGTGGATTCCTCGGAAGAACACAGGGGGATAAAATGTTGCGTGCCGTATGGCTTTGCAAGCGTTGTTCCCGTGGGAGAGTCGGCGGTTGTTTTGCCGCTTGCTAACGGTGAAGTGAGTCTTGGCGTGCTTGCAAAAAATGTTGAACTTGATGAGGGCGAGGTTATGCTCTCGTCAAAGGGCGGAGCGAGTATTGTGCTGAAAAATGACGGCAGGGTTCTTATCAACGGCAAGGCGGTGTAGTATGAGGGATACGATGATTAAAAACGGTGATATCGTTATCGGCTCTTCGGGCAATACGGTATTGCTTGAGGGGAGTGACGCAAAATTCCAACAGGCTGTGCTTTGCATTTCGGCAAAACTCGGCGGATTTGTCTATGACAGAGATTTCGGTTCAAAGGTGCTTTTGCAGGACAAAACACTCTCGGCAAAGCAGACTGAACTGCTTGCCAATGAATCGCTTGCAAAAATGAAAAATACCTATGCAAGCGTTAAGTCGGTTGGCAGACAGATTACGATTGACCTTACGGTTGACGATATTACAAGGGAGGTGCAGATAAATGGAAACCTATGATGAAATTTACGGCAGAATGAAGAATGCCTATGAGTTGGAAACGGGTGACAGCTTTAACGAGGTGAGCGACATTGCAATCAGGCTCAAGGTGCTTGCCGGCGAGATTTTTAAGCTGCAGACGAACCTTGAATGGTGGAAAAGACAGATGTTTGCAGTGAGCGCAAGCGGTGAATGTCTTGATAAACTCGCATCGCAGAGAGGTATTGAACGCAAAAAGGCGATGAAGTCAACGGGCGAAATTACCTTCAATATTTCTCAGCCGTGCAGTCACGATATTGTAATTCCAAAGGGGTGCGTTGTGGCTACTGCCGACCTTGTGCCGGTACGATTTGTTACGACCGAGGATGAAGAAATCAGCGCCGGCAACACGCTTGTGAGTGTTTATGCCGAGGCTGAACAGGCGGGAAGTAACGGTAATATCGGGCTTGGCTATGCGGTTGTTCCCGTGAGTGTGCCGACAGAGATTGAAACGGTTACAAACCGTGAGAAATTTACGGGCGGTTGCGATGCCGAAACGGACGATGAACTTCGCAAACGCATAAGAGATACATATATAAACACCTCCAATGGCACGAATGCGGCATATTACGAACAGCTTGCACTCACGGTTGACGGTGTTGCAAAGGCGAGTGCCGTCGGCAAAGCGAGGGGCGTAGGTACGGTTAATGTCTATGTTACGGGTGCGGATGCATCATTGGGTACGAATGTTGTTGCAAAGGTTCAGTCGCTTTTGGAAAAGCAGAGAGAGCTTAATGTTGATGTTATTGTGTCGAATGCCCAGCGTACCGCCTGCAATATGAGTGTTGTTGCCTATGCGGAGGACGGATATTCTTCAGGTGAAGTCAAGGAGTTGCTCAAAAATGCCTTTGCGGAATATGTGAATTCAATCCCTATCGGCGGAACATTCAGATTGTCGGAACTCGGTGCAAGACTGATTGACACGGGTTGTATAACCAACTACAACTGGAACACGGATATGCAGGATGTGACGGTGGCAAAGTCGCAATGTTTTACTGTCGGTACAGTTACGATTGGGGTGAAGTGATGAACAGCTTTGATTCGATGAAAACCAAATTAGAATGTACAGGGCTTTACAAAGTTACGGCAAAATCAAATATCAGAGCGGAACTTTTGGCATATGCGGAGGGTTTGAACACGGAATTTGATATGCTCAAAACTATGGAACGGGAGTTGTTTATTGACACAGCGGAAAACTGCGGAATTACCGAAAGGGAAAGATTTGTCGGTAAAATCAATGCCGATTATCCGCTTGAAAAACGAAGGAAAATGCTTAAAATATCTGAGCAGAAGGTCGGCGGAAAATGCACTCCCGACGATTTCAAAAGAATTGTCAGAGGTTACGGTGTGGAAAATTTTACAATTGCTGAAGCTCCCACAAGAAACCGTGTGGATATTAAAATTTCGGATACAAAAACAGACGCAGAGAAGAAGCTCATAGAAAAGCGTGTGAAAGCAGATTTTCCGTTACATCTTAATGTGATAATTTCTTATGTAAATGCATAAAATCCTGATTAAAATTTTAATCAAGCTATGCTAATAAATTTTGCAGCTTTGCAAAACCATTCAAATAATTAAATAACCATGACCAAAAATAAAAATGACAAGTTGAAAAATCTCAGCTTGTCATTTTTCTGTTTGTGTATTTTATTTTTCAGTATAAACTTTTTGTTGACTTTATTTGTGTGTGGATGTACAATGTATAACAAATGATATATAACTAATGTTATTAAACGGAGTGATAATATGCCGCCAAAGCCAAAGTTCGGCAAAGCTGAAATTATAAATGCAGGATTGACGATTGCTAAAAATGAGGGATTGGATCAAGTGACTGCAAGGTCAATAGCCAAAACGCTCGGAAGTTCGGTTTGTCCTGTGTTTTCGTATTTTGATAATATGGAACATCTCAAAAACGAAATAGTTGTTGCCGCAAAAGCAGAATATAAAAAATATGTCAAAAAAGGTCTTTGCGAAGATGTTGCTTTTAAAGGGGTCGGCAAACAGTACATACTTTTTGCTGTGCAAGAGCCGAAACTTTTCAGACTTTTGTTTATGAGTGAAAAGGAAAGTGTTCCGAATTTGTCGAGTATTCTTCCTGAAATAGATGAAAGTTATGAGCAAATACTGAACTCAATAGTTGACGGCTACGGATTTTCAACTGAAAAAGCGGAATGGCTCTACAAACATCTGTGGATTTATACGCACGGAATTGCCACGCTTTGTGCCACTAAGATGTGTCGGTTTACAGATGATGAAATAAGCAAAATGATGACTGAGGTGTGCAAATCTCTGATTGTTACCCTTATGAGAGGTGATATCTGATGATTGAAGTTAAAAATTTGACAAAATATTACGGCAAAGGCGAAAGCAGATTTAAGGTGTTGGATAACATAAATTTAAAAATTGCACAAGGGGATTTTGCCGTAATTCTCGGCGCTTCGGGTTCGGGAAAGTCAACATTACTGAATGTTCTTTCGGGACTTGAAAAAGCCGACAGCGGAGAAGTTTGTTTGGACGGAAAAGATATTTGCAGTATGAGTGAAAGCGAACGCACAAAATTTCGCAGAGATAATGTAGGCTTTATTTTTCAGCAGTACTATCTTTTGCCGAATATGAATGTCGATAAAAATGTCCGTATGGGTGCAGATTTGGCGTCAAACAGCGATTACAGAAAAATTATAAGTGCCGTCGGACTTGATGACAAAGTTAAAAAATATCCCGGAGAACTTTCGGGCGGAGAGCAACAGCGAGTGGCAATTGCCAGAGCGCTTGCCAAAAAGCCTACCGTGTTGTTCCTTGATGAGCCGACAGGTGCGCTTGATGAAAAAACAGGCAGACAGGTGCTTGATGTGATTACAAAATTGCAGTCGGAACAGGGATTTACGATGATTATGGTAACGCATAACATTAATATTGCCGAAATGGCGAATACGGTGATTAAGGTGAGTGACGGAAAAATTGCCGAAGTGTATAAAAATGATGTGCGTAAATCTGCATTTGAAATAGGTTGGTGATTTTGTGGTTGTCGGAATAAAAGATATAGTAAAAATGGCGGCTATCTCTGTTGTGTCATTATGTGCCGTGTTTGTGTGTGCTTTATTTGTGAATTACGGCATTGATATTGCGTCGGTTGAAGCGCTTATAACAACCCCCGAAGCACAAATGATGTATGATACGCAGATTGCAACATCAAAAGTGATTGTAGGTGCATCGGGCGGCAGTCTTGCATTTACTTCGGTCATTCTCTTGATTTTCTACATTAAAAATTACATAGACAGTCACGGCAAAGAGCTTGGTATATTAAAAGCTTTGGGATATTCCGAGATCAGCATTGCCTGCCGCTTGTGGGTGTTTGCCTTGAGCGTGTTTGTGGGAACTTCTCTCGGTTATGCCGTTGCAAGTGTGTATATGCCTCGACTGTACGAACTTCAAAATAATCTTAGCCTTTTTCCCGAATTTAGTCCGAAATTTCACTTTGAAGTTTTGGTTATTCTCGTGATTTTGCCGACTGTATTTTTTGCGTTGATTTCAATTTTTTATGCTTTTGTAAAGTTGAAAATGCCTGCGGTCAATATGCTGAAAGGAATTGAAAAACAGCCGAAAAAAGTTAAAAAGGTTAAAGTCGATGATTTTAGCTTCTTAAAAGATATGAAGAGAAATACCCTGAGAAGCAGAAAAATACTGGCGTTTTTTGCAGGATTTTCAGCGTTTTGTTTTTCGGCAATGTTGCAGATGTCGGCATCTATGGGCGAATATGCGAGCGATGAAATGGGATTTATTGTGCTGTTGATAGGTCTTACGCTTGCATTTGTGACCTTGTATTTGTCGCTGTCAAGCGTGGTAAAGGCTAATCAAAAGACAATTGCCATGATGAAAGTTATCGGCTACTCGCAAAAAGAGTGTGCAGATTCAGTGATTAATTGCTACAGACCGATTGCGGCTGTCGGCTTTGTTATAGGCTCGTTATATCAGTATTTGCTGATGAATACGATGGTCAATGTGGTGTTTTCCGATTTGCTCGGAGTTAAACCCAAGTATAGCTTCGATTGGAATAGCTTTTGGATTACACTTGTGCTTTTTGTAGTAATCTATGAGGGCGCAATGATGTTCTTTTCACACCAAATAAAAAATCAGTCCGTAAAATCCGTTATGCAGGAATAAAAAACCGCTCTCATATTCGAGAGCGGTTTTTAGGTTAATTCAAAATATATGTCAACTGTAATTGACAATTTGTTCAAGGGAAAAGAGAAGTGTGCCACTTGATTTTGTATCGGCTGTTATCTTTTCATCAAAACCGTTTTCAGAGAACAATGCATAATAAAACTGTGTCTTTTCCTTCAATGGTGTTAATTTTGCAAGTGTGTTCAGATATTCTGCATAGGTAAATGCTTCTTTTTTGAATTTGCATTCCCCAACTAAATAATTTTCTGCTTTTTGGTCGATACATAAAATATCTATTTCTGTTTCTCCGATTCTAAGTCCGTTTGTTGTGTTTTTATCCCTTATTGTTGTCTTACCTGTCCACCGTCCCATTTTGGAATATCGGAACGGCAGTTCGTTATTTTTCTGCATTTTCCGAACAAACTCACGGCATACATCTTCAAATGCGACTGATGCAAATTTATGGAGTTCAGGCTTTACAATATATTCGTAAACGCCGTCAACATCGCCGTCCTCAAGCTGTGAAAAATTTGCAAAACCGAATGCATACCAGAATCGGAAGAAGTTATCTGTTAATTTATATGTTCCTCTGTTACCGTTTGCCTGTTCTTTTATCTTTGCATCAACAGAAAATTCTCGTTCTACAATGCCGAGTTCAATCAGATTTTTTAAATAAACGCTTGTTTTGGAAGTATCCTCAATGAGTGACTTTTGACTGATATTGTTTAAAGTTGTATTTCCAAGTGCTACCGCTTCAATGATAGAGTTATATACAGGCGTTTCCCGAAGTTCCTGATGAAGAAGAAAATCAACCTCGCTGTATAGAACACAACCTTTGGTCAAAATATTTTGTTTAATATTTTCTTCAATAGTTAGTTTCGGATTCCATTGCCTTAAATAGTGGGGGATACCGCCAAGAACAGAATAAGCAATAACTTTGTCCCGTTCGGAATATGCGGTAAAGAATTTAGCTGCATCGTAAAATCCCATTTCTTTCATTTTGAAAATTCCGGTAGCACGACCGTAGAGCGGATTTTTTTCGGCAAGAATTTCCTTTTCAATAAAACTCATTGCACTGCCGCACAAAACAATCATAACATTTGAATCCCGAAGTTGTGTATCCCACAAATTTTGCAGAATAGAAGGAATGCTCTTGTTCCCTTTGCACATGTACGGGAATTCATCTATGATAAAGAGTTTCTTTTTATCCCCATACGGCAAATCGAGAACAGCGCCGAAAGCTTTTTCCCAATCGGCAAATTCGGTAATGTAGTTTTTTGCGGGAATGTTTTCTTTTAATATTTGTTTTGAAAATTTTTGAAGTTGCACCCTGTCGGTTGTCTGAGTACAGGAAAAGAATACATGTGGTTTTTCTTTGCAAAATTCTCTTAAGGTTTCCGTTTTGCCGACACGCCGTCTGCCATACAAAACTACAAGCTGTCCGCCATCTGAATTGTATTTATCGTTCAGAAATTTTAGCTCGGTTTCTCTGCCTATAAACATAAAAACACCTCTTATGCTATCTAATCTTGATTTACTAAATCGTGATTTGGTATTATTATACCCAAGAACAAATGTAAAATCAATAGATTTTGCAAAAACAATAAAAATTTTCAAAATACGCCGTTATATAAATTGTGGGAAACCTTTAAAGATTTTTATAAGACATAAAAAGACCTTGCAGAGTAAAATCTGCAAGGTCAAATTTATATTAGGAATAAACTTGTATTAAGTTACCTGTCAATACATCCTTTGTGGATTACTTGTTTGCGATAGCAGCCTGAGCAGCAGCAAGACGAGCAATCGGAACACGGAACGGTGAACATGATACATAGTCAAGACCGATCTTGTGGCAGAACTCAACAGAAGAAGGATCGCCGCCGTGCTCACCGCAGATACCAACATGGAGCTTGTTGTTTACAGGCTTACCGAGTTTGATAGCTGTTTCCATGAGCTTGCCAACGCCTGTCTGGTCAAGCTTAGCAAACGGATCGTTCTCGAAGATCTTAGCATCATAGTAAGCGTTGAGGAACTTACCTGCGTCATCTCTTGAGAAGCCGTATGTCATCTGTGTAAGGTCGTTAGTACCGAAGCAGAAGAAGTCAGCTTCCTTAGCAATCTCATCAGCTGTAAGAGCAGCTCTTGGGATTTCGATCATTGTACCAACTTCGTACTTGAGGTCGATGCCTGCAGCAGCGATTTCAGCGTCAGCTGTTTCAACAACAACCTTCTTAACGAACTTGAGTTCCTTAACATCGCATACGAGCGGAATCATGATTTCAGGTTCAACTGTCCAGTCTGCGTGTGCCTTCTGAACATTGATAGCAGCACGGATAACTGCCTTTGTCTGCATCTTTGCAATTTCAGGATATGTTACTGCAAGACGGCAACCACGGTGACCCATCATTGGGTTGAACTCGTGGAGTGAAGCGATGATTGTCTTAATGTCTTCAACGCTCTTACCCTGAGCAGCTGCGAGCTTCTCAATGTCAGCTTCCTCTGTAGGAACGAACTCGTGAAGCGGCGGATCAAGGAATCTGATTGTTACAGGATTGCCTTCGAGTGCCTCATAAAGAGCCTCAAAGTCGCCCTGCTGATAAGGAAGAATCTTGTCAAGAGCAGCTTCTCTTTCTTCAACTGTATCTGAGCAGATCATCTCTCTGAATGCAGCGATTCTGTCCTCTTCAAAGAACATATGCTCTGTACGGCAAAGACCGATACCTTCAGCACCGAGCTCACGAGCCTTCTTAGCGTCAGCAGGTGTATCAGCGTTTGTTCTAACCTTAAGAGTTCTGTACTTGTCAGCCCAAGCCATGATTCTGCCGAACTCACCTGCGATTGTAGCGTCAACTGTTGGGATAACGCCGTCGTAGATGTTACCTGTAGAACCGTCGATTGAAATGTAGTCACCCTCGTGGAATTCCTTGCCAGCGAGTGTGAACTTCTTGTTAGCCTCGTCCATTGCGATGTCGCCGCAACCTGATACACAGCATGTACCCATACCACGAGCAACAACGGCAGCGTGTGATGTCATACCGCCACGAACTGTGAGGATACCCTGTGAAGCTTTCATACCTGTGATGTCCTCAGGTGAAGTTTCAAGACGAACGAGAACAACCTTTTCGCCCTTAGCGTTCCAGTTTTCAGCATCTTCGGCTGTGAATACGATCTTACCGCAAGCAGCACCGGGAGAAGCGCCGAGGCCCTTACCGATTGGTGTAGCAGCCTTAAGAGCAGCAGCATCGAACTGTGGGTGAAGAAGTGTGTCAAGGTTACGAGGATCGATCATTGCAACAGCTTCTTCTTCTGTTCTCATGCCCTCGTCAACGAGGTCACAAGCAATTTTAAGAGCAGCCTGAGCTGTTCTCTTACCGTTTCTTGTCTGGAGCATATAGAGCTTCTTGTTTTCAACAGTGAACTCCATGTCCTGCATATCTCTGTAGTGGTTTTCGAGTGTCTGACAAACATTCTGGAACTGCTCGAAAGCTTCCGGGAACTCTTCAGCCATCTTAGCGATTGGCATAGGAGTACGAACACCTGCAACTACGTCTTCGCCCTGTGCGTTGATGAGGAACTCACCCATGAGCTTCTTCTCACCTGTAGCAGGATCTCTTGTAAATGCAACACCTGTACCGCAATCGTCACCCATGTTACCAAATGCCATTGACTGTACGTTAACGGCAGTACCCCATGAATAAGGGATATCGTTGTCACGACGGTAAACGTTTGCACGAGGGTTGTCCCATGAACGGAATACAGCCTTAACTGCGCCCATGAGCTGTTCCTTAGGATCGTCAGGGAAGTCCTGACCGATTTTCTCTTTGTATTCAGCCTTAAACTGGCCTGCAAGCTCCTTAAGATCGTCAGCTGTAAGCTCTACGTCATAAGTAACGCCTCTCTCAGCCTTCATCTTGTCGATGAGCTCTTCAAAATATTTCTTACCTACTTCCATAACTACATCGGAATACATCTGAATGAATCTTCTGTAGCAGTCCCAAGCCCAACGAGGGTTGTTTGACTTCTTAGCGATAACTTCAACAACATCTTCGTTAAGACCGAGGTTAAGGATTGTATCCATCATACCCGGCATTGAAGCACGAGCACCTGAACGAACTGAAACGAGGAGGGGGTTCTCCTTGTCGCCGAACTTCTTGCCTGTGATCTCTTCCATCTTCTCGATGTACTCGTTGATCTGACCCTGAATTTCAGCGTTGATTTCTCTGCCGTCCTCATAATACTGAGTACAAGCTTCTGTTGTAATTGTGAAGCCCTGTGGTACAGGAAGTCCAAGACCTGTCATTTCTGCAAGGTTGGCACCCTTACCGCCGAGGAGCTCACGCATGTTAGCATTACCTTCTGTAAAAAGGTAAACCCATTTGTTTGCCATAACTGGTAATCCTCCTAAAAATAAATTAAGATATACGGCTGTGGCAGACTTACCCCTTGGTAAAACCTGCCTGCTTGTATAAGCCTATCGAATATTATAACAAACTTTGGTCAAAATAGCTATATTTTTTTCAAACTTTTTTCTTATAAAAAACGAGTTTTATTTTCGACAATATTGTATAAATCGTTTAAAATGCCTTTTTTTGCCCGATTTTTGTAATTTTCTCTTGAAATTTGTGATTTTTGTGAGATAATATTATGGTATGAACGAGTGCCTTGTGACAGGACTGTCTGCATCTTTGTTGTTTTGTCACAGATAAAAGGAGAAAAAATGAAGAATTGTGCCGTTATCCTCGCAGGCGGCGAGGGCAAAAGAATGAAATCCGACAAACCGAAAACATTGTCGGAGGTGCTCGGCAGACCGATGCTCTGCTGGGTTATGTCGGCTTTAAGGAAAGCCGGTATTGACGACATCTGTGTTGTCAAGGGCTTTAAAAAAGAGTGTGTCGAAGAGTATCTTTCAACCCTCGATTTTTCCGTTGAAAGCGTGTTTCAGGCTGAAAGACTCGGAACAGGTCACGCTGTGATGATGGCAAAGGATTTCCTTAAAAAGCACAGCGGCAATGTTGTTATTCTCAACGGCGACGCTCCGTTTATGGACAGCAAGACTATTGAGGATTCTCTGAAGGCTCATATTGAGAACGGTTGTGCCGCAACGGTTATTTCCGCAAAGGTTGACGATCCGACAGGTTACGGCAGAATTGTCCGTGACGAAAACGGAAATCTGCGTGCAATTGTTGAGCAGAAAGACGCTGATGAGGAAACTCTCAAAATAAATGAGGTAAACTCGGGCGGTTTCTGGTTTGATTGTCAGCTTCTTCTTTCGGTTCTCGACAGAATCAAGTCGGATAACAGCGCAAAGGAATATTATCTTCCCGACGCAATCAAGCTTTTGCTTGAGGACGGAAGAAAGGTCGGAGCATTCACGGCTCAGTGCAGTGATACGGTTCTGGGTGCAAATGATCCGGCTCAGCTCGAACAGCTTAACGAAATTGCAAGAGCAAAGGGTTACAGCTGTTAATTGCTCGGTTAATCATTGGTAAACATATACTACACACATTAAAATTCAAAGGAGTTATTGCAATGAATTTTCACGGTAAGGACATTAAAATTTTCACCGGCAGTTCAAATGTTGATGTAGCTCAGGGAATTGCAGGCTGTCTCGGTCTGCCGCTTGGTAAGAGTGACTGTACACAGTTCTCAGACGGCGAAATCTCTGTTTCTCTTCACGAATCTGTTCGTGGCAGCGACTGCTTTATTGTTCAGTCAACCTGTGCTCCCGTCAACGACAATCTTATGGAAATGCTCATAATGATTGATGCCATGAAGCGTGCATCTGCTGCAAGAATCACAGTTGTTATGCCATACTTCGGCTATGCAAGACAGGACAGAAAAGCTAAGGCAAGAGATCCGATCTCGGCTAAGCTTTGTGCAGACATCATCACCTGTGCAGGTGCTGACCGTGTGCTTACAATGGATCTTCACGCAAATCAGATTCAGGGCTTCTTCAACATTCCTGTTGACCACCTTCAGGGCGCATCACTTCTCGCAAACCATATGAGAGAGAAAATCGGCGGCAAAAATGATGATTATATCGTTGTTTCTCCTGACCTCGGTTCTGTAACCCGTTCAAGAAACTTCGCATCAAAAATCGGCACAGGTCTTGCTATTATCGACAAGAGAAGACCAAAGGCTAATGTTTGTGAGGTTATGAACATCATCGGTGACGCAAAGGGTAAGAAGGTTATCCTCGTTGACGATATGATTGACACAGCAGGTACTCTCTGCAATGCCGCTAACGCTATTGTTGAAAAGGGCGGTGCAACAGAAGTTTACGCTTGCGCTACTCACGCAGTTCTTTCAGGTCCTGCAATCGAGAGAATCCAGAACAGCGCAATCAAGGAAGTTGTTCTTCTTGACACAATTCCTGTTCCGAAGGAAAAGATGATTGACAAGTTCACAATTCTTCCTGTTGCTCCTACATTTGCAGAGGCTATCGCAAGAATCTACAACGACAAGCCGTTCACAGCCGCTTTCGGTTGATAAGCGAACAATTTAATTATGTAATTAAACAGGCGGGTTTTAACTAACCCGCCATTTCGCTGTTTTACTGCAAATTTTTCAGGAATAAAACGGTACAATATGTGAGGGTGATTTAATTTTGTTTGGTATAGTTTACGGCTCCGATTCAGATAACAAAATAATGAACCGCTTTGTCGATGAGTACGAATTGTGGTGCAATGAGGGCAAAAATCCGGATATTGCGTCAATCGACCTCGACTTTGCGCTTGACCTACAGAAGAAAAGACTTGACGAAAAGGGTGTAAAGATTCAGACCGCTTTTACCGATAAGGAAACGGTGAAGAATGAAGTACCCATAAATGCTTGTACTGCCTACGATATGGGCGAATGTAAGAGTAACATTGCGTCAAAGACATATGAGGTTACGGAGAAATACTTTAAAGACGGAAAGAAAAAGAAAAAAATCAAGGACAGATTTTTCTTTTACACAATGATTACAAGGCTTGAAAACCAAAATTCCGAGGTTGCGTGTTCGTGTCCGAACTGCGGTGCGGTAAGCAGTGTAAGAGAGCTTCTCAACGGTTGTAAAAACTGCAAAACTCGCTTTATTATGGACGATTTGTTCCCGAAGGTTACAAACTTCTACTTTGTAAAAACCTATTCGCTTGCGAACAAGTCAACGAAAAAGGTGCTTGCTCCGTACCTTCTCGGCGGAATTGTCGCCGTTGCGGCATTTACGGTATGGGTGGTTGTAAAGGACGGAACTTTTGATCCCGCAACCGCAAATATGGTCTATGAAATCGGCGTAAGAGCAATCCCCGTACTGCTCGGCGGACTTTTGGCGGGGTACCTTGCATGGGCATTAAAAACGCTTTTTGGACTTTTTGTCGGTGCGGCAAAGAGCATTCCTATGATAGGTCCGCACTTCAATTGTCAGAAAAGACTTCCGTGGCTTATGAAAGAGGTTAATCCCAACTTCTCATATGAATACTTTATCGGCAAGGTGCTTGCTTTGCTCAAGATTATGATTTTCAGCGATGATTACACAAACCTCGCAGTCTATGAGGGCAATCCGATGAAAAATCCTTTCGTAGATATTGTTGACATCAAGTACAGAGGAGTGTCAAAGCTTAATTCATTCAATGTCACAAACGGCTGTTGCTATGTTGATATGACCGTTTACGCAACAACCGTGAAAAACAAAAATTCTTCATTTAGGGTTAAAAACGAAAAGTTCAGACTTACCGTTTGCAGAAGTGTGAACGCCATGGATGACGGAGTTTTCACAATGAAAAAAGTAACCTGTAAAAGCTGCGGCGCAAGCTTTGATGCAACAAGAGAACGCAACTGCCCGTATTGCGGAAATCCTTATCATCTCGGCAACGATGACTGGGTTGTTGTAAGCTTCGGAAAAGGTTAATTTAAATTTCAGAATACATATAATATAAATAAGAGGAAAACTGATATGTTCGGAAAAAACAAATCAACGGGTTCAATCGAGTACATTGTAGTGGGACTCGGCAACCCCGACAGAAAATACGAAAACACACGCCACAACGCAGGCTGGCTTGCAATTGACCGCATTGCCGACAAGCTCGGTTGTGATGTGAACAAAATAAAATACAAAAGCTTTATCGGCACTTGTACTGTAAATGGCGCAAAAGTTATGCTGATGAAACCCACAACATATATGAACAACAGCGGTCAGGCAGTTGTTGAGGCGATGAACTTCTACAAAATCCCACCCGAAAATGTCATTGTAATTTTTGATGACATTTCGCTTGATGTCGGAAAAATGCGTATCCGTTCAAAGGGCAGTGACGGCGGTCAAAGGGGAATGCGCAGTATCATCTATCTCAGCGGAAGCGATAAATTCCCCCGCATCAAGGTTGGCATAGGCGCAAAGCCAAATCCCGACTGGGACCTTGCCGACTGGGTGCTTTCAAAGTTCACTTCCGATGAAATGAAAAAGCTTGATGAAATTTTTGACAATGCCGAAAAAGCAATCGAGCTGATTATTGACGGCAAAACCGACCGTGCTATGAATTTGTTCAACTGAAAAGGGACAAAAAAATGAATAATCTCAACTTTCTTGTTGATGTCCTCAAAGAGTCACCCGTTTTCAAAACGCTTGAAAAGAATGTCAAGCCGGGCAGAACGGTCTGTGCTTCGGGACTTTCAACAATTAACAAATCAAATATCATCTATGCGCTGTGTCGCCTTAAAGGCGTCACGGCATTTTGTCTTGCCTCCGATGAAAAAGAGGCGCAGACTTTGTGCAACGACCTTTCGTGCATGGGACTTCGTGCCTATGTTTATCCCGTGCGTGACTTCAACTTTCTTGACTTTCAGAGCCGTTCGCACGAGTACGAGCACGCAAGACTTAAAGTTTTGCTCAAACTTATCAATCACGAATGCGATGTTGCAATTGCGTGTGTTGATGCGGCGGCACAGCTTACCGTTCCGAGAAATGTGCTTGAACAGTCGGTTATTGAATTTGAAGAGGGCAGGGAGCTCTCGCTTGAAAAGGCGACAAAGGCGCTTACTCTGCTCGGCTACGAACGCTTTGATGCGGTAGAGGGCAGCGGTCAGTTTTCGCTGAGAGGCGGTATTCTCGACTTCTTTATGCCCGACAGCGACTATCCCGTGAGATGTGAATTTTGGGGCGATGAAATTACCGACCTCAGCTATTTTGACATTGAAACACAGAGAAGATTTAAAAAGGCTGACAAAATTACGCTTTCGCCCTCAACCGAAATCGTAATTGAGGACAGAGCCGCCCTTGCAGATAAAATTGAACACAAGGCAAAGCTCCTCCGTTCCAAGAACAGCGCCAAAGCCAAGGAAAAACTTTTTTCAGAGGCAGAGCTTATCCGCAGCGGTGCAATGATTGCCAATGCGGACAAATTTATCAATCAGATTTACGATAAACCCGAGTCGCTTTTTGATTATCTCGACAGAAATACCCTCGTTTTTGCGTCTGAATTTACTGCAATTCAGGAACGGGGAAAGTCAATGGACTTTATCAGCAATGAAACCCTTATGCAAGGCTTTGAGGACGGAACTCTTTGCAGAGGTTTTGACCGCTTTGCGCTCACATTCAACGAATGTACCGAGTTTTTGCAAAGTCACGGAACAATCGTGCTTGAAAACTTTGTTCACGGAAGTATGCCTATCAAGCTGTCGGAAATCATCAGCTTTTCAACAAAACAGCTCTCGGCATGGGGCGGTTCGTATAAACAGCTAAAAGAAGATGTTGACGGACTTTTTACCCCCGAAAGCAAGGGTGTTATATTTGCAGGAACAGAAAGAGCCGCCAAAAATCTTTGTGACACCTTTAACGCAGACGGCATAAACGCTGTTTACAGCGAGGGTGCGGATAAGATTTCAAAGGGCGAACTGCTTGTTATGCAGGGTGCATTGAGTGCGGGCTTTGAGTATCCGTCACAAAAGTTTTTTGCAATAACCTACAGTCAGGTTTCGTACCGTCCCGAAAAGTCCAAAAAGAAGAAGAAAAGGGCGGGACAGGAAATTTACAGCCTTTCCGAGCTTGCCCCCGGTGATTATGTTGTACACAATGTTCACGGTATCGGTGTGTTCGGCGGTATAAGAAAAATTGATACTCACGGAGTTATAAAGGACTATATCAAGATTGACTACGCAAAGGGCGATGTGCTTTATGTGCCTGTCACACAGCTTGATATGGTTGCAAAATATATAGGTCCGAAAGAGGATTCAAGGGTTAAGCTAAACCGACTCGGTTCGGGTGACTGGCAAAAGGCAAAGGCAAGGGTTAAAACCTCTGTCAAGGACATTGCCAAGGAGCTTATCGAGCTTTACTCACAGCGTATGAAAGCCAAGGGCTATGCCTTTTCGGCTGATAACGAGTGGCAGAGAGATTTTGAACTCAGCTTTGAATATGACGAAACTCCCGACCAGCTGCGTTGTTGTGAGGAAATCAAGCATGACATGATGCGTTCGTCGCCGATGGACAGACTTCTCTGCGGTGATGTCGGATTCGGCAAAACAGAGGTTGCACTCCGTGCCGCCTTTAAGTGTATTGCAGATTCAAAGCAATGCGCATTGCTCTGCCCCACAACAATCCTCGCATGGCAGCATTATCAGACGGTAATCAAGCGTTTTGAGGGCTATCCCGTTCGTGTGGAACTGCTTTCAAGATTCCGTACAGCAAAACAGCAGAAAGAAATTCTCCAAAAGCTAAAGCGAGGAGAAATTGATATGATTGTCGGAACTCACAGACTTGTGCAGAAGGATGTTGAATTCCGTGACCTCGGACTTGCGATCATAGATGAGGAACAGCGTTTCGGTGTTGCCCAAAAGGAGAGGTTTAAGGAACTGTGCAAAAATGTCGATGTGCTTACGCTTTCGGCTACTCCTATTCCGAGAACCCTCAATATGGCAATGAGCGGTCTGCGTGATATGAGCGTTATCGAAGAAGCTCCGACAAACCGTCAGCCTGTTCAGACCTATGTGCTTGAACACGATGATGCGGTTATCAACGAGGCAATCCGCCGTGAGCTCCGCCGTGGCGGTCAGGTGTTCTATCTTCACAACAATGTTGAAACAATTTCTTCATGTGCCGCAAAAATTCAGGAGGCTGTTCCCGAGGCAAAAATCGCAATCGGTCACGGCAAAATGAAAGAGGGCGAACTCAGCGAAGTTTGGCGACAGATGCTTGAACAGGAGATTGATGTGCTTGTCTGCACGACAATTATCGAAACGGGTGTCGATTTGCCGAATGCCAACACCCTTATTATAGAAAATGCCGACTGTATGGGACTTTCGCAGTTGCATCAGCTCAGAGGCCGTGTGGGCAGAAGTTCACGAAGGGCATATGCCTACTTTACCTTCAGACGGAACAAGGTTCTCACGGAGATTCAGCAGAAAAGGCTTGCCGCAATCAGGGAATTTACAGAATTCGGCAGCGGCTTCCGCATTGCAATGCGTGACCTTGAACTGCGAGGTGCGGGCAATATTATGGGCGCACAGCAGCACGGGCATATGGAATCGGTCGGTTACGATATGTACCTCAAGCTTCTTGATGAGGCAGTAAGCGAGGAAAAGGGCGAGCAGAATGTCACAAAAGACCTCGACTGTCTTATTGATATTTCGGTTGACGCTCATATTCCCGAAAGCTATGTTGAAAGTCTTACACTTCGTCTTGATGTTTACCGCAGAATTGCCGATATCCGCAGTAACGAGGACGCAGACGATGTTATTGACGAGCTGCAGGACAGATTCGGCAAGATTCCGAACTCGGTTCTCGGACTTATCGACATTGCCCTTGTGCGTAACAAGGCTTACTCAATGGGTATTTACGAAATCAGACAGAACGGCACAACGCTCATGCTCTTTGTAAACGAACTCAAATCCCCTCAGGTTGCCGACTTGCTCATTGCTTTGGGCGGAAAGGCAAAGCTTGTTGCCGGAGCAAAACCTTGCGTTGCGGTTGAGTGCAAAAACAGCTCCGCTCCGCTTGAAATCCTCACCAAAATTTTCGGTGTGCAGTAATTTTACGGCATGAAACCGTAATTTGTTAAGAAAAAATCCCCCGAAAGTACAAAAACGCTGTTTTTCGGTGGAAATTCTCAACAAAATTTTATAAAAATGTAGACAATGACGATTTTTTTGTGTATAATCGTAAGGTACATTATCCTGTGAAAGTGTGTTTGCAGGACACTTTGCATTTAATTTTTCAGAAGGACGGTAAAAAACTATGAAGCCTAATATCAAGGTTGGTTCATTTTTACTTGCAATTGTTATGATGTTCTCAGTTTTTGCAATTGCAGGTTGTACACCCACAACTCTTAACAAAGAATGGTCGTATAAGACAAGCGATAACGAGCTTGCCATCGGCGTTTATATCTACTCACTCAATGCAGCTTACAGTCAGGCTGAGTCATTTGCTAAAAAGCTTGACGATTATGATTCGACATCTGACAAGTGGCTTGATGAAAAAATCAAGGACGATGACGGCAACGAGCAGGTTGCAAGAGAGTGGATTAAAGATCAGGCTAAGAAAATGTGCCTCAGCTACCTCGTAGTTGACGAACAGCTTAAAAAGGAAAATGTAAACATCGGTCAGGCAACTCTTGACTCCGCAACAAGTCAGGCTGAAACATACTGGAATGTCGGCCCGTATGCGTCACAGGGTTATGTAATGCCGATGAAGAAGCAGTATGAAAAGTACGGCGTTTCACTCGACAGCTTTGCATACTGCACAACTCTCTACAACACAAAGTATGAGGCTCTCTTCAAAGCAGTTTACGGCAAGGGCGGTTCAAAGGAAGTTTCCGACGCCGACCTTACAAAGTATTTCAAGGAAAACTATACGGACTACTCATATCTTCCCGTGAACCTTTATACATCAACAAAAGATGAGGCAGGTTCATCAAAGAATGTTGCAATGAGCGACAAGGAAATCAAGAAGGTTGAGGATCAGCTTAACGGCTACAAGAATGACCTTAACAAGGGCGGTTCTTTTGATGATGTTATTGCATCATACAAGAAGTCAAGCGGTTCGGGAACAGATTCTTCTGTTTCAAATGTAGAAGTTCTCGACAAGAGCTCAATCGGTGACGAGCTTAAAAAGGCTATCGGCAAGCTTAAAACAGGCAAGGCTGAAACTCTCAAGGTTGGCAGCGGCGACAGCGCAATCTACTATCTCGTTTATAAGAAAGACGTCAACAAGGATGTTGACAGCTATATCGGCAACGAATCAAACAGAGCCGGTGTACTTGCGTCAATGAAGTCAGACGAATTTTCAAAGTACATTGACAGTCTTGCAGAGAAACTCAAGTATGAAGAAAACACTTCGGTTATTGACAAGTATAAGCCCGAACTCTTCTTCGTTGCGGTTGAGCCTACAACATCGGCGTCAACAACATCGGCATCCGATAAAAGCTCAAAATAATTGATATCGGACATACAACAGACGCATTTTCAGATTATTCTGAAGAAAGGGGCTTTTATGAAAAAACATTCAAAGCTTTGCGCAATTTTTCTGACGGCACTTTTGAGCATTTCTGCTGTGAGCTTTTCCGTATCGGCAGTCGGTGAGGAGGTTGATCCCGGCGGAGATTCAAGCGTTATTGTTGATCCCGTAGAGCCGGAGCCTGAGCCCGAACCGGAACCGGAACCATCACCGGAGCCTGATCCGCAGCCGCAGCCTGATCCTGTGTATCCGGATTCTTCGGACAGTTCATCATATGTAGATCCCGGCTATTCGTCAAGTGATTCGTCATATGACAACAACTATAACTATGACAGTAGCTATGACTACAACAATAACAGTTATGACAATAATTACAGCAGCAGTCAGACTTACTACTACTCTGAGCCGTCATATGTAGGCGGCGGTCAGTCCTATGTTGCTCCGTCAAATACTGCTCCGTCAGCGTCGCTCATCAAGTCTGACGATAACATTGACGAAAAAACTCTTTCAAGCAACGACTGGTCGGATATCGCAAAAAATCTTAAAAATACCGACACATCGGGTTCTGACGGTGATGACTTTAACTTCATCAAGAACAATAACAGCAAGGGTGACAACGGTCATTGGATGTTCTATGTTTCACTCGTTTTACTCTCACTCGGTGTTGCAGGCATTGCGTACTTTGTAATTTCAACTGTTCTCAACAGAAAGAAGAGAGTCACAGTCGGCGGCAGAAGTAACGCTCCAAAGAGCAAATCTGCACAGCCACAGCGTTACGGCAGTAACGATGATTATGCCGATGATTACTCATCTTCAGGCAGAAAGTCAGAAAGACGCAGTAAGTACGATACTGCCGAAATTCAGCTTCCAAAGAACAGCCAAAAGGGCGGAAGAAGATACAAATAATTAGATAACTTTATAAAACAAAAGCAGTTCCAAAATCGGAACTGCTTTTTTGTTTGACTGTGTAATTAAATTTTCGCATGACTTCTGTTTGAATGTCAAAATCAGTTTTTGTCATACGGCTTTTTGTATGCCTCTTTGAACGGTTTTACAGTGCCGTCCTTTTCTTCAACGCTTACATTATCAAGTGTTGCGTTGAACTGTGTGCGGATTTCACCGAGATAAATTTTGTACAGCTCTTTCTGTTCTTTTTGCTCAGCCTCGGTAAGTCCCTGTTCCTTTTTCTTTTTTGCAAGCTCGTTAATTCTGTCAAGCATCTTTTTATCCATAAGTCAATCCTCCCGACCGTTATTTTGGTTTTGAGAGCAATCTGCTCCAAAGCTATGATATCACACAATCAGCCAAAGTGCAAATTTTCGATTTGTCGGTTGAAAACAAAAAATTTTTGTGCTATCATTCAATTAAAGCCGTTACACGGCAAATTTTTTCGGCGGTGAATTATGGGAAATTTCAGCTTATTACACCCGACAAATTCAAATGCATCCTACAGAACTCTCAACAAAGAGGCGCTGAATGATTTGTCGGTTGATTATATATGTGACGCTCTCACAAAAGAGCAGTATGAACGCAACAGCATAAAGCAGCTGCTGATAAATATTACGGATGACGAGGAAGTTATAAAATATCGTTGCGATGTTTTTGAGGATTTTCTTCGTTTTCCGAAACTTCGTGATGATCTATCCGCACTTCTTGTAAAGCTGAACGATTTGCGTGAAATTGAGCGCTTTCAAAAGGATACCGAGGCATCTTCCTTGTGGCAGCTTGTAAACCGACTTCGTGAAATGGACGGCTATGTCGATTGCATTACAAGAATAAAAAACACGCTTGAAACAATTGAAGTAAAGTCGCAGGGCCTGCTTGAGCTCAAGAAAAATGTTCAGTCAATTTACAATGACAGCGGTTTTCCCGAACTAAAAAAGGATATAATAGATACGCTTGCAAAGGCTCAAAAGCTCAAGAGCATTACACTCGGTGTGAATCTTGACGATTTGCTCCGCCCAAAGAGTGTGGGTGTAATCTCACTCAATGACAAAGAATTTACCGACAGCGGTATTCTCAAAAGATTTATGAAGTTTACAAACCGTGGCAGCGAACTGCATCACGGCAACGATGTTTCGGGATTTTTGAGCTTTCATCCGTCCAATCCGTCAACCTCGCAGTTCGGGCTGGGACAGTTTGTTGTGGGCGCTCAGCAGGATGTAAACCACACTATGAACAGCTCGCTGACCGGCGCAGATCCTATGTCTGATGCACTCAAAAATGTTGTGACCGATATCCTCCGCAGAACCGTAAATGACATAAAATCAATGCTCAACAGATATGTCAATGTCAACGGTTACTCGTTCGTTTCGCTTATGCCCGAAATCATTTTCTATATTCGTTTTGCAGAGCTTTGTGATAAGATGAAAAAGAAAAATCTTCCGCTGTGCAAGGCAGAAGTTTTGCCGAAAGAGGACAGAAACTGCTGTCTTAGAGATGTTTACAACCTCAAACTCGGCATAAAATCGGCAAACGGTGAGAATTTGGATATTGTCACAAACGATATTGATTTTAACGATGACAGGCGAATTTACATTCTGACAGGTCCGAACCGTGGCGGTAAAACCACGATTACTCAGGCGGTCGGACTTGCGTTTCTGCTTGCTCAGAACGGAATATATGTTCCTGCAACGCAGATGAAATTCAGCCCATGCGACAGCATTTTTACGCATTTTCCTGCCGATGAAAACGATACCGTTGACCTCGGCAGACTCGGTGAAGAAAGCAAAAGACTTGCCGAAATTTTCTCCTCGGCAAGCCGTTACAGTCTGCTTTTGCTCAACGAAAGCCTTGCAACAACCAATGTTGCCGAGGGCTTGTACATTGCCCGTGATGTTGTCAAATCAATGCGATATCTCGGCACAAGGGCGATTTTTAATACCCATATGCACGATTTGGCTCGCAATCTTGATGAGGTGAACACAACCGTAAAGGGCGACAGCAAGGTTGAAAGTCTGGTAACAGGTGTTGAAAACGGACAGCGTTCGTTCAAGGTTTTCATCGCTCCGCCTCAAGGTGTAAGCTATGCCAAAGACATTGCCGAAAAATACGGTGTAACCTTTGACAAAATCAAAAAACAGATTGATCGGCAGCGTGTCGCTGCACCCGGTTCGGGAAGATAGTATGTAATAATAAAAACATATTATGCCCGAGCGGAAGTTTTAATTAAATGTAAAGTTGAAAATGGAAAATTGAAAATTGCGGTCGGGCAGACAGTTTGCAAAATGCAAATCATTGTCGCCCGACTGTTTTTGTATATATAGAAGTTGCGTTTAAATGTATGGGCGGATGCTACGGTGTTGCAATTATTTTGTTATATTCAGAAAATTCGTATAAAAGAAAACGGAGTGCATTACGCACTCCGTTTTCTTACGCCCACAAAATAATAAAAAAAGAAGGAAATAGCTGTTTAATAAAATAACAGTTTAACCTTGCAGAATTTCAAGTAATTTCTTGCAAACCGTTACCCTATGCGAGTATTCTAACACTAACAGTAATAAAAGTCAAGACTGTTATACTATTTTTTGTTATTGATAGTAATAATATCGTTTAACTTTACACATTGAATAAATCATGTGTCTGAAATTTGTGTAGATTATCAAAAGAAACCTGCCTGTCTGAAGAAGAAAATCCACAAAAACATCGTGAAACACGCTAAAACCGAAGTGAACACAACCGCCGCACCTGCAAGTTTGAAGTCGCTGTCCATTTGCTGAGCCATTGTGAATGACGAAACCGCACACGGCGATGCAAAAAGTCCGATAAGCGACACAAAGTCAACTCCTCTGATTCCTATAAGCGCCGCCGTACCCAGACAAAGTGCCGGCACAACAACAAGTCTTGCGATTATGCAGATTATGAGGTTGCGTGAACAGCCTTTTATGCTGTCAAATGTGACAGACGCACCGAGTACAATCAGCGCGAGCGGAGTTGCAACCGCCGCAATATCCGAAACCGTTTTGTCAATTGTTTCCGGAAGGCTTATATTGAACGCAACAGACAAAAGTCCGAGTGCAGAGCCGATAATCAGCGGATTTTTGGCAATGCCTTTTAAAATTTTCAGCACATTTATTTTTTGCCCTCTGAAAATTTCAAGCGTGATGACGGCAAGCATATTGTAAATCGGAACAACAACAGCAACAAGCACGGCTGTCATGCCAAGCTTATCCTTGCCGAAAATATTCGCCGCAATCGGAAGTCCCATAAGGACAAAATTACTGCGGTAAATCGCCTGAATCATCGCACCACGGCTGTAATTTGACTTTTCAACAAGGAGTGTAAACCCGATTGACAAAAAGTAAATCGTGAACACGCCAATAACCGCAAAGGCAAGCAGCTTCGGACTGAAAACGCTTGAAAAATCTGAGCCGTAGATGTTATTGAACATCAGAAACGGAAAAAATACATTGAAAACAATTTTGTTAAGCTGAGGCAGAAAGCTGTCCTGCAAAATTTTTAATTTTCTCACAAGAAAACCGATGAAAAGCATTATGAACATCGGCAGAACCGCATTAAGCGCAACGAAAAAGCTCTCCATAAAATCACCTCTTTTCAGCATACCACATTGCAAAAATTTTTTCAACAAAGCATATACCCGAAAATGTACATTTGTTCAAGTTGAAATATGTCGATTTGTGTGTTAAAATATTTTGTGAACGATTTAAAATGAAACAATGAGGTGTGTCCATGAAAAAATGTGAATTCTGCGGAAAACAGATATCGTATTTTGACCAGTATTGTGATGATGAGTGTCATATTAAAGCAAATAAATTTTACGAAAAGGGCGAGCGTTTCGGCAAGCTGTTTGCGGTAATCAATATGATTTGTGTGTTCGGAATTCCAATCGGACTTTTTATGCTCTCGTTTGCAAGAGAGGTCGGTCTTACCGTCGCACTTGCAAGCTGTGTAATTCTCGGAATTATGCTCATTATTCTTCCGTTTCCCACGGAAAATATGATTTCAAAATTCAAAATTCGGAAAGCCGTAAAAATCACAAGAATGATCGGCGGTGCGGTAATTTTCCTGGGAGTGCTGATTTTGCTCCTTGCATTGTTAATTAAATTCTGATTTAAATTGAATAAAACGAAAAATTGCGTCAATACTATTTTCAGCAAATACAAAGGAGGACTTTGAATGCTCGATAAAATAGCATTGACGCTTCTTATTATCGGCGGACTCAACTGGGGAAGTGTCGGCATTTTTCAGTTTGATCTTGTTGCGTGGATTTGCGGCGGACAGACAGGAATCATAAGCCGTATTGTTTATATCCTTGTCGGACTTTCCGCAATCTGGTGCATTACACTTTTATTCAGGGACACAAGCGACACCGTGACGGACGGAACAGTTGCGGGTTCGTAGATTTTATGAATTATTGTAATGTAGGGGCGAACCGTGTTCGCCAGCCGTGTGTGTTGCACACGGCTGAACGCAATGCGTTCAAATTTAAAAATACGGATAAGAAATAACCATAAACAAAAAACAGGCTGTCATATGACAACCTGTTTTCTTATGTAATATTTACTGCGTGGCAGATTTATTTCAATTAAAGTGCCTCAACAATGGCTCTTGTATCTCTTGCGATAACCATTTCTTCGTCGGTTGCAATGAGTTCAACTCTGATTGCAGAATCAGGAGTTGAGAGTGTGCCTGTAACACCGCATGTGGCCTGCTTGTTAAATTCCTTATCCATCTTAACGCCAAGGCATTCAAGATAGTCGCAAACCTTTTCACGGAGCATAGGCTGGTTTTCACCGATACCTGCCGTGAATACGATGCCGTCACAACCGCCGAGCGCTACATAATAGCTGCCGATGTACTTTGCAATCTGGTAGTAAAGCATTTCGTGGGCAAGGTGAGCTCTCATATTGCCGTCTGCCTCGGCTGCACAAACATCACGGTCGTCAGATGAAACGCCCGAAATGCCCAAAAGTCCTGATTCCTTGTTGAGAATCTTTGACATTTCCTCGGGAGTGAGATGCTCTTTTTCAGCGATAAATGTGATAACAGACGGATCAAGTGAACCTGAACGGGTACCCATCATAAAACCGCCGAGAGGAGTAAGTCCCATTGTAGTGTCGATAACCTTACCGCCCTTTACGGCTGTGATTGAAGAACCGTTGCCGATGTGACAGGTAATAAGCTTGAGCTCTTCCTTTTTTCTGCCCATAAGTTCAGCCATTTTTTCGGAAACATAACGGTGAGATGTGCCGTGAAAGCCGTACTTTCTTACACCGAACTTTTCATAATATTTGTAAGGTACTGCATACATAAATGCTTTTTCGGGCATTGTCTGGTGAAAAGCAGTATCAAAAACCGCAACCTGCGGAACTTTCGGACCGAAAACTCTTGTGCAGGCCTCAATGCCCTGAAGGTGTGCAGGGTTGTGAAGAGGTGCAAGAGGAGCAAGCTCTCTGATTTTGTTGATTACCGAGTTATTTACAAGCACCGACTTGTCAAAGTACGCACCGCCCTGCACAACTCTGTGACCTACGGCGGAAACCTCGGACAAATCGCTGATTGCACCGTATTCGGGATCTATGAGTGCATTTTTAACAGCCTCAAAAGCCTGAGTGTGATTAAGCATCTGTGTTTTGCGGTTGATTTTTTTGCCGTCGGGTGTTTTAAAACCAATGAAAGCACCGTTCTGACCGATTCTTTCACAGTTACCCTTTGCGAGAACTGCCTCGTTGTCAGTATCAATAAGCTGGTACTTGAGCGAGGAACTGCCTGCGTTGATTACGAGAATTTTCATTACAATCGTCCCCTTTGGTAGTTGTTTTCAGTTTAAAATATAAGAAATATATTTGCCTGTCGTCATATTTTATACTATAATGTAAATCAGAAAAAGACTTTTCAAAATTGACAGGTCACACATACATATGATACTCCAAATTATGTATGTTTTCAAGTGTTTTTTACAATATGTATGCGAAATAAAGGCTTCGGAGGAATAGTTATGGCAACAGCTGTCATCTGCGAATTCAATCCGTTTCACAACGGTCATAAATATTTGCTCGAAAGTGCAAAAAATGTGCTTAAAGAGCCGGTCATAGCAATTATGAGCGGCAGCTTTACCCAGCGTGGTGAGGTTGCTGTGTGCGACAAATTTGTCCGTGCAAAATCTGCCCTTGAAAACGGTGCGGATTTGGTGCTTGAACTGCCCGTTGTGTTCTCACTTTCGGGGGCTGAGGGCTTTGCAAAGGCAGGTGTTGCGATTGCGTCGGCTTTTGAATGCACAAATCATCTTGCTTTCGGCAGTGAAAGCGGTGACTGCGAATTGCTCAAAAAATCCGCAAATGCTGTTTGTGATGAAATGGTACAGGCTCTTGTGCGTGACGGAATGAAAAACGGCGGATACTACCCCCGTGAACTTGAAAATGCCGTCAAAACGGTTTTCGGTGATGAGATTTCGTCCGTACTCTGCGAACCAAACAATATTCTTGGCGTTGAATATATAAAGGCATTGAACGGTACGGGTGTTGAGCCGTTCTCGGTTGCAAGAACAGGTGTTGCACACGACAGCCGAATTGCGGGGGAGGGCTTTGCGTCTGCGTCACACATAAGAGAAATGCTGCGTAACGGTGAAAATGCGAAGAAGTACGCTCCGTACATTCCCGATGAAATCACATTCTCCGAAAATCTTGACAGACCGTTATTGTACCGCCTGCGTACTATGACAAGAGAGGACATTGCAAAACTGCCCGATGTGGGTGAGGGGCTTGAAAACAGAATTGCCGATGCGGCAGTGCGTTGCAGTACCTCATCAGAAATTGCCGACCTTGTAAAGACAAAGCGCTACACTCATGCACGCATACGGAGAATACTCGCCTGTGCATTGCTCGGAATTGAAAAAGCTCATACGCAAATCCCGATTGAGTATGTCCGTGTTTTAGGTTTTACAAACGAGGGGGCGGAATTGCTCAAAGACTGCCGACTGAATATTGTCACCTCAGCAAGCAACGGTATCAGAACAGGCGGCAACACAAAGGCATTGCTTGAAAAGGACATTTTAGCCTACGATATTTCGGCACTTGCGTATGAAATTCCAAAAAGGAGCGGTCTTGATTTTACAACGCCTATTGTGAAAATATGACATTGGTCGATTGATTCGTCAATGATATGCCGAAAACGGCAGTTTCTGAGGATTTTTCTTACATTTTTCACCGCAAAAAACAGCGGATTTTACGGGATTTTTATCTTTTTTGTGAGAAGTGCAACAATAAGTGTGTAATCTTTTTGTAATTATTATTGAACCCGATAAAAGTAGAAAAATGGTCAAAAAAACATTGACAAATATTTAACAAAGATGATAAAATAGAATCAATCGAGAATTAGCTAAATTCTAAAACAACGATTGAAAGGATCCAGAAAAATGAAAAGAATTCTTTGCTTTCTGATGGCGTGCACAATGTGCGCATCAGCAGCGGTCGGACTCTCAGGATGCGGTTGTGACGACAACACATCATCAAACAGCAGTAAGCCCGGCTACAAGGTTGAGCCGACAGAGCCTGACCTTACAAACGGAGATTTCGGATTTTTCATTATCAATCAGGAAGAACTTATGATTACAAAGTACACAGGTTCTGACACGGTTATTGAAATTCCCGAAAGCTACAAGAACTACAAAGTTACCGTAATCGGTGCAAGTGTGTTCAATGACTCCAAAATTACGGAAGTAACAATTCCGTCAAGTATCAAGCAAATTGAAGATTATGCCTTTTCAAGCTGTCACAGCCTCACAAAGGTAAATCTTTCCGAAGGTCTTGAAATCCTTAACAACAGCGTGTTCTTTAACTGCTCTGAGTTAAGAGAAATCAAGCTTCCGAGTACACTCAAAGAAATCGGACCGAGAGCTTTTTCGGGTGCGGCACTTAACAATGTTGTCCTTCCCGACAGCGGTAAACTTACAAAGATTGATGAATATGCTTTTTATCAGTCACGTGAGCTTACAGACATTACAATTCCGGCTTGTATTACAAGTATTCCCGACAATGTATTCGCTGAATGCAGTAAGGAAGTTACAATCCACGGAGCAAGCGGTTCATATGCCCAGAACTATGCTAAGAAAAACAACCTTAAATTCAAGGCTGACTTAGGCAGTTCTTCAACAAAAGCAACAAAGGCAAGCGGTAAGGCTGCCGAGAAAGCCGAGTAATTGAGGCAAATTAATTTGATATCATTTTCAGCTTTGCTGAATCTAATATAATTATGCAAGATAAGAGGTAGATTAAATGAGTACAAAAGAGTATCCTATCGTAGATAACGCAGAAAGCTTTGAAGCTGCCCTTGCAAGAGTAAGAGAAGCTCAGAAAATTTTTGCTACCTACACACAGGAGCAGGTTGACAAGATTTTTCTTGCTGCCGCTACTGCTGCTAACCAGATGAGAATTCCGCTTGCTAAGATGGCTGTTGAAGAAACAGGCATGGGCGTTGCAGAAGATAAGGTTATCAAGAACCACTTCGCATCTGAGTATATTTACAATGCTTACAGAAATGTTAAGACTTGCGGCGTTCTTGAGGAAGACAAGGCTTACGGCATTAAGAAGATTGCTGAGCCAATCGGTGTAATCGCTGCCGTTATTCCTACAACAAACCCAACTTCAACCGCTATCTTCAAGACACTCGTTTGTCTTAAGACAAGAAACGGTATCATCATCAGCCCGCATCCCCGTGCTAAGAAGAGCACAATTGAGGCTGCCAAGGTTGTTCTTGAAGCTGCTGTTAAGGCAGGCGCTCCGGAGGGTATCATCAGCTGGATTGATATTCCTTCACTCGAACTCACAAACACACTTATGCAGGAAGCTGACTGCATCCTCGCAACAGGTGGCCCCGGCATGGTTAAGGCTGCTTATTCATCAGGTAAGCCTGCACTCGGTGTTGGCGCCGGTAACACACCTGCTATCATTGATGAAACAGCTGACATTTTACTCGCAGTTAACTCAATTATCCACTCAAAGACATTTGATAACGGTATGATCTGTGCTTCAGAGCAGTCTGTTATCGTTGAAAAGAAGATTTACAGCAAAGTTAAGAAGGAATTCAAGGCTCGTGGCTGCTACTTCCTTAACGAGGAAGAGACAGAGAAGGTTAGAAAGACTATCATCATCAACGGCGCTCTTAACGCTAAGATTGTTGGTCAGAAGCCTGTTACAATCGCAGCTCTTGCAGGTGTAACAATTCCTGAGGAAACAAAGGTTCTTATCGGTGAGGTAGAATCAGTTGACATCAGCGAAGAGTTTGCTCACGAGAAGCTTTCTCCTGTACTCGCTATGTACAAGGCTGAAGATTTTGAAGATGCTATTGCAAAGGCTGAGCACCTTATTGCTGACGGCGGTTACGGCCACACATCTTCACTTTATGTTGACGCTGTAAACGAAAGAGCAAAGATTGACGAGTTCGCATCAAGAATGAAAACTTGCCGTATCCTTGTTAACACACCTTCTTCACAGGGTGGTATCGGTGACCTTTACAACTTCAAGCTTACTCCTTCACTCACACTCGGCTGTGGTTCATGGGGCGGCAACTCTGTTTCTGAGAATGTTGGTTGCAAGCACCTTATCAATATTAAGACAGTTGCCGAGAGGAGAGAAAATATGCTTTGGTTCAGAGCACCTGAAAAGGTTTATATCAAGAGGGGCTGTATGCCTGTAGCTCTTCAGGAACTCAAGGATGTAATGGGTAAGAAGAGAGCATTCATCGTTACTGACTCATTCCTTTATAAGAATGGCTACACAAAGCCAATCACAGACAAGCTCGATGAAATGGGCATCACATATACAACATTCGCAGATGTTGAGCCTGACCCATCACTTATTTCAGCTCAGAAGGGTGCAGAGGCTATGCGTAAGTTTGAGCCTGACTGCATTATCGCACTCGGCGGCGGTTCAGCAATGGATGCCGGCAAGATTATGTGGGTTCTCTATGAGCATCCGGAAGTTGACTTCCAGGATATGGCTATGCGTTTCTGCGATATCCGTAAGAGAGTTTACACATTCCCGAAGATGGGTGAGAAGGCATACTTCATTGCTATCCCAACATCATCAGGTACAGGTTCTGAGGTTACTCCTTTCGCAGTTATCACAGACCAGAATACAGGCGTTAAGTATCCGCTCGCTGACTATCAGCTTATGCCTAAAATGGCAATCGTTGATGCTAACAACATGATGAGCGGTCCTAAGGGACTTACAGCTGCATCAGGTATCGACGCTGTTTCTCACGCACTTGAGGCTTATGCTTCAATGATGGCTACAGATTTCACAGACGGTCTTGCACTCCGTTCACTCAAGCTTATCTTCGAGTATCTCCCTGCTTGCTATGACAACGGTATGAACGAGCCTGTTGCTCGTGAGAAGGTTGCTCACGCTGCTACAATGGCAGGTATGGCATTCGCTAACGCATTCCTCGGTGTTTGTCACTCAATGGCTCATAAGCTCGGTGCTTTCCATCATGTACCGCACGGTATTGCTAACGCACTTATGCTTGAGCAGGTAATCAGATTCAACTCAGCAGAAGTTCCTGCTAAGATGGGTACATTCCCACAGTATGATCACCCGCACACACTCGCTCGTTATGCTGAAGTAGCTCGTTACCTCGGCCTCGGCGGCAAGAACGATACAGAGAGCGTTGAAAACCTTATCAAGGCTGTTAACGACCTCAAGGCAAGAGTCGGCATCAAGAACTCTATCAAGGATTATGTTCCGGACGAAGAGGACTTCCTCAACCGTCTTGACGCTATGACAGAGCAGGCATTTGATGACCAGTGCACAGGTGCAAACCCAAGATATCCGCTCTTCAAGGAAATCAAGCAGATGTACCTCAATGCTTACTATGGCAACAACAGCGAGACTGTTTAATCTATCTCGTAATGCATAATTATAAAACACCCTGCCTCCGTGGCAGGGTGTTTTGTTGTATATGGATAATGTTTGTTGCAATGTGTTTGTAATACTGTAGCGGCGAACCGTGTTCGCCAATCGTTTTGGTTGCAAAACCAAAACGAACATATACAAATTATATGTTAAAACAAATTATATAAATGTACCAGTAGGGGCGCTCATTGGGCGCCCGACTTGATGAATATTTATGTTTATACATATATTTTTTGATGTGATTAAAACTGTGTGTTCAAATTTGCACGCATTGCTTGCAATCGTGTGCGTTGCACACGAAAGGGAGAACACGGTTCTCCCTTACAAAACATCAATGATTTTGTGACATTTATAAAATTTGTTTTCAATAAATGATATCTGCCATTACTTGCAGGCGTCCAATGAACGCCCCTACAGGATTGTGCGAATAATTACAATGCTACGCTCGGGCATAATATGTTTTTTACATTACAGACTGTCTGCCCGACCGCAATTTTCAATTTTCCATTTTCAACTTTCAATTTAAATAAACTTCCGCTTGGGCATAATATGCTTTTAATATTACAAACTATTATGCACAATGCACAAAAGAATGTTAAAAATTTCACAAATATTTAGTTAAAAGTTTAACAAATTTTTATGCACTTCGCATAAAATATCTTGCTCTTTTTGTTTGAAAGGTAAAAAATATTTTATTTGCATTTGCTAAATGCACAAAGAAAATTAAAATTATTTTGTTATTTTTACACTATACTAACCCCTGAAATTGTTGTATAATATAACCGAAGCAATGAAAGATTGCTTGATGAATTTTTAATATTTTAAAGCGAAAGGGGCTTTATTATGAAATTAGATACAGTTCTAGCAAAAAGAGAGAACAAGGTAGTTTATAAAGACGGTGCGCTTGCAGCCAAAGTTTTTGACGAGTGTTATCCGAAATCAGATATTCTTAACGAGGCTCTTAATCAGGCGAGAGTTGAGGAAACAGGACTCAATATTCCGAAAATTGAAGAGGTTACAAAGATTGACGGAAAATGGGCAATCATCTCCACCTTCATCGAGGGCAAAACTCTTGCGGAGCTTATGGCAGAGCATCCCGAAAAAGAGGACGAATACCTCAATCTCTTTGTTGACATTCAGGTTAAAATCCTCAGCCAAAAAGCACCGTTGCTTAACAAACTCAAGGATAAGATGAAACGCAAAATCAGCGAAACCGACCTTGACGCAACAACAAGATATGAGCTTGAAACCCGTCTTAACGGTATGCCGAACCACACAAAGGTTTGTCACGGCGATTTCAACCCGAGTAATGTTATCATTGACGAGTCGGGTACACCGTATGTTATTGACTGGTCACACGCAACACAGGGTAACGGTTCAGCCGATGCCGCAAGAACTTACCTCTTGTTCCGTTTGAATCATCAGGAAGAGCTTGCAGAAAAGTATATGAAGCTTTACTGCACAAAGACCGACACAGCCCGTCAATATGTTGACCGCTGGCTTCCGATTGTAGCCGCATCACAGTCTGTTAAGGGCAAACCCGAAGAGAGAGAGTTCCTTCTCAAATGGGCAAGTGTTTGTGAATATCAGTAATGCGACGCTTTTTAAAGGTATTTTAACATTACTGACCGTTGATTGATTTCCAAATTTCATATTGAAATTTTCTCTCCTCTATTTTTTCATATTTTCATAATTGTATTACGGAAACCGAATAAAAGCAGCTCCCGCTCCAAATGCTTGGTGCGGGAGTTGCTTTTTTAATGCGAAATTTATGTTGACGGTACGCTGTAAATATTACAAAAGGTTACAAATTTTGTAATAATTCGCTTTAATTTGGTGCTTGAAATGAAGATTTTGTGAGTGAAACTGCATCAAATTTTCTGAATTAGCAAAAAATACGGGCTTTGGGGTTGATTTTTTAAAAGAGTGATGTTACAATGGTTACAATGTTGTTATCAAGGTGTAACCTGATTTGTAATTTACTGTCAGATTTGGTAACAATTTTTCGGTCAAATCTTCCGTACAGATTAAAACGGACTGTACTTTGAGTCGGTCGTTATTTTTCTGTAAGAGCTTTGACTCTCTGATAAAAATGGAGGTAATTAACGATGCAGAGAATAAAAAAGATTACTGCAATCATTCTGAGTGTTCTCACACTTTCAAGTGTATGCGTATTCGGTTCTTCATTTTCTGCCGGTGCAAAAGGCACGGGTGCAGGTCTTGCAGAATGGGCACTCAATGCCTATAACAGCGGATGGTCATATGTTTACGGCGGTTCAACCCCCGGAGCAGTTGACTGTTCAGGTCTTATCTATTCATATGCCGGCGGCGAAAGATGCGGTAATCCACAGCTTGAAACAGCTACCGAAACAGGTTCGGTAAGTGCAGGCATTCCTAATGTTCACGGTCTTGGACTTTGGCGTCCCGGTCATGTCGGCGTCTATGTCGGCAACGGTATGGAGGTTGACGCAAGAGGTGATGAATACGGTGTTTGCTATGAGGCAATCGGCGGTTATAACAATTGGACATACTGGTTCAAGCTTGCCGCAGTTTCATATGTAACAAACGGTTGGGAAAGCTTTAACGGCAACTACTACTACTACGAAAACGGCGAGTACATTGTAAATACTTCAAGAACAATTGACGGTACTACATATTACTTTGATTCACAGGGCAGATCGAGCAAGACTCCTTCAAACACTTCTTCAAGCAGTTCATCGGGTTCAAGCTCATCAGGCTCATCAGGTTCTTCAAGTTCATCAGGCAACTCATCATCTTCAAGCAACACACCGAGTGTTTACAAGAACGGTTCATCGGGTGCTGAGGTAAAGAAGATCCAGCAAAGACTTGCTGACCTCGGCTATTATGACGGTGCAGTTGACGGTTACTTCGGTGACGCAACAGAAGAGGCTTATAAGGCATTCCAGAAAGCCGCAGGTCTTACAGTTGACGGTATTGCAGGCGATTCGAGAAATACACTTTATTCGGAGAATGCTCCCGAAGCTCCAAAAGCCGATACAACAACAAAGACTGAGGACAAGCCCGAGGAAGAAACAACTGCTCCCACAGAGGCGACAACAGAGCCTGTAACAGAGGCAGTTCAGTATCAGAACGGTGACGAAAACGATGAAGTAACTGCAATTCAGCAGCAGCTTATAAAGCTCGGCTACTTTGCAATGGATGCAACAGGCTACTACGGTGAATATACAGCGCAGGCAGTTGCAAATTTCCAGAATCAGAATTCACTCGATTCAACAGGTATTGTTGATGAGAAAACATACAACGCACTGTTCAGCGACAACGCAGTTGCAAACCCCAAAACAGAGGTTGTAAGCGGCGAGGTTTCTCCGGCGGTTTCAGCCGCTCCGATTGAGATGCCTTCTTCAACAGGTGCATCGCAGTTCATTCTTTCAAATGAAAAGAATCAGAACTACTCGGACACAGCATCAAGCGTTGCCGTTCAGTCCGTAAAGTCTGCCGACAAGGCTCTTGCAAAGTCAAATGCCGCAAGCACACCGACTCTTGTTGCCGCAGTTCAGAGATCCGCAAATGTAGGTCTTTGGTTTGTGCTTGTTGCAGTCATCCTCGGCGCAATCGCTTTTGTATTCTTCCTTCGTGACAGAAAGCTTTCAAGATATTCAAGATATGTCGCAAGAAAGAAAAAAAGAGCCACCAAAGCCGAACTTGACGCAAGATGGTAATTGATATATAATACGATTATTAAACAGTCGATTGCAAAGCAGTCGGCTGTTTTTGCTTAATTAAAAATGGAAAATTGAAAATTGAAAATGGAAAATTGTGGTCGGGCAGACAGTTTGCAAAATGAAAAGCATTGTTTCCCGACTGTTTTTGTATATGGAAGTTGTTGTTTATTTGTTGGGATAGCCTTGCGACCGTAGGTAAAGGCAGAAATTGTATGCCAAAACAAATTTTATAAATGCCGCAAACCAGTAGGGGCGTTCATTGGACGCCCGCATTGATGAAACTATTTGTTTTATTAAAATGTTTTGATGTGATGAAAATTATGGATTGTTTGTAGTGGCGAACCGTGTTCGCCAATCGTTTTGGTTGCAAAACCAAAACGAATAAAATTACACATAAGTATTTTATTATTAATCGACACTGCAATAAACACATAATTTGTATTTAGTCGAACCGATTTTACAATCGTTTCGATTGGCGAACATGGTTCGCCGCTACGGGTTGACAATTACTTTATGACATTTATTATGTTTTGCATTTATCATACATTCGTGTTAAAATACAAGATGAAAAAGTGTGTGGAAAGAAAGCGGTGACTGTTAATGAAAAAATCCGAAAAACCAATCGACAAAATAAAAGTTAAAAAGTCGATTTTCAAAAGGCTTTTCTTTCACATACTTGTGCTGTTTATTTTGGCGGTGATTGTTTCGGGTACGCTCAATTGCATTGAAAACATTCAGCGCACAAGGTGGTTTACACGACAGCTGACCGAAAGTGCGTCAAAGGTTGCAACAGAAACTTTTGAACGCTGCGATATAAACGCATTGCTTGATAATCCCGATTCCGAAGAATATCGGAAAGCCGTTAAGACCTTGAGGTGGATTTGTCAGACGAACCACCTTGAATATATGTACATTTACATTCCAAATTTTGACGAAAACAAGGTTACATATGTTATGACTGTTGCCGATGATGACAGCGAAAACGAGAATGTTTTGAGGGTGAGAAGTGCAGGCGCAGAGGTTGACCACAGCTTGTGGGACGCTGAAAAAGAGGCGTGGGAAAATCCTAACCTTGTCACGGCTTACGAATATCAGAACGACAGCTTCGGCAGTTTTTACACGGCATTTTCAGCGATTCAAGGCAATGACGGCAAGCCTGTTGCATTAATCGGTGCGGACTATTCGCTGACGCAGATTTATACGGAAATCATTTTTTATACTGCAATGCGAGTTCTTGCGTTGTTTGTTGTGCTGGCAATTGTATTCTTGCTTGTAATGCGGTTTGTCAGAAAAAAGATGTATAATCCGATACTTTTGATTTTTGAAAAAATTCGAGGATACTTTTCCGACAAGGCTGACGGCACAAATACAAAGAAAGCGTTTGTGCCGATAAAACTCGGCTCTGACGATGAAATTCAGCTTTTGGCTGATTATTTCAACGATATGGCTCACGATGTAGAAACTTATGTTGAAAAAAATTCCACCCTTGCGAGTGAAAAGGCTAAAAATGAAACCGAGCTTGAGGTTGCAAGGCGGATTCAGTACGGAATAATTGCGAGAGAAAAGAATGTTGTCTTTGCCGATTGTTTTGATGTTTCGGCAAGAATGGAGTCTGCAAGACAGGTAGGCGGCGATTTTTACGATTGCTTTGCATTGCCTGACGGCAGAATATGTGCCGTAGTCGGCGATGTGTCGGGCAAGGGCGTTGCGGCGGCAATGTTTATGGCTTTTGCAAAAACTCTTATCCACGAAAAAATGACCGAAAATGCAGAACCCGACAGGGCATTTGAAGAAATCAACAGGGAACTCTGTTCGTCAAATCCCGAGGGAATGTTTGTAACTGCATTCGCCGTGATTTTTGACAAAAACAACGACAGCTTTTTGTACATAAATGCAGGCCATAACAAGCCTGTTGCGGTGATTAACGGCAAGGCTGAATTTTTAGAATGTAAGCCGTGTATAATGCTCGGTGTGTTTGATGATGCAAGATATGTTGTGAACAGCGCTGAATTTGAAAACGGCGATATAATCTGCCTTTACACCGACGGTGTGAATGAGGCAACAAATGCGGATAATGAATTTTTCGGCAACGATAGACTTGTGTCTGCCTGTCAAAATGCCGAACAGACTGCAAAAGGTGTGTGTGACGGAGTTTATGACGCTTTGACGGACTTTACCGAAAATGCGGAGCAATTTGACGATATAACAATTGTTGCAATAAAAAACAGCAAAAACAGAGATTGAAGGGTTATGAATGTTTAAATCGGAAAACAATCAGATTACAATAGAACAGGTGAGAAAGCTTGACGAGGAATATACTCTTGTCGATATCCGAGATGAAATTTCGTTTGAATACGGTCACATTGACGGTGCAAAGAATATTCCGCTTGCAAAAATCAAAGAGGATAATTCACTTTTGCCAAAAGACAAGCTTGTTGTCCTCTGTTGCAAAAGCGGTCAGATAAGTGACGAGCTTGCAGAAAATCTGCGTGATGACGGATTCAATACCGTGAATCTTGAGGGCGGTTATTACAGTTGGTTGAGAAGTCAATTCGAGAATGAGGACTATGCAACCGATGTTGAAAAAAGCATCCGCAAAAAGTTCAGCAAGACGATTTGGAGCAGATTTACTGCGGCGATAATCGAGTACAAGCTTGTTGAGCCGAACGATAAAATTGCCGTCTGCATTTCGGGGGGCAAGGATTCAATGCTGATGGCAAAGCTTTTTCAGGAGTTGAAAAGACACAATAAATTTCCGTTTGAGCTTGTTTTTCTTGTAATGGACCCGGGCTACAGCGTTGAAAATCGTGATGTAATCGAGAGCAACGCCCGTAGGCTGAACATTCCGATAACTGTTTTTGAAACAGATATTTTTAATTCTGTTTACAACGTTGACAAATATCCCTGCTACCTTTGCGCAAGAATGAGGAGAGGTTATCTCTACAAAAAGGCAAAGCAGCTCGGCTGTAACAAAATCGCACTCGGTCATCACTATGACGATGTTATAGAAACTATTCTTATGGGTATGCTCTACGGCGGTCAGGTTCAGACGATGATGCCGAAGCTCCACAGCACAAACTATGAGGGAATGGAACTTATCCGCCCTCTCTACCTCGTTCGTGAGGCTGAAATCAAGCATTGGCGAGATTACAACAAGCTGAATTTCATTCAATGTGCGTGCCGTTTTACGGACACCTGCACAACCTGTTCCCCGAACAGCAACACAGGCTCAAAACGACAGGAAATAAAACAGCTTATCGCAAATCTGAAGAAAATCAATCCCCAGATTGAAAGCAACATTTTCCACAGCGTTGAAAATGTCAACCTCGATACGATTATTTCATATAAACAAGGCGATAATAAAGTTTCGTTTCTGGACAGATATGATGATATGGGAAAATAAGAGTACAAAGCTATGTTTATAAATATAAAATCAGATTACAGCACAGCTGAAATTGAAAGAATACTCAGTTCAAAAAGAAATGTAAAATATATGCGAAAGTATGTGGACTATGACCTTGGCATAAACTGGGTGTCGCATCGAAAAAATTTGCTTTGTCTGTTTTACAATTTCGGTACAAAGGACGCACACGGTTGTCAATCAACGGTGCGTCCATATTTTTACGGAAGAGTATTCAAAACGAAAAAAGGAAATAGAATTATAGGTATCGCCCTACCGGAAATTACCTTTTTGTTTTTGTCGCTTGTAATCTTTATTTTTTGTGCCGCAGATATGGTTGAATCGTTTTGGCTTGGTTTAGGCGGTTGTATATTTGCGTTGTTTGTATTTGTACTATTCAACCTCGATATGCCATCAGGCATAAGCCGAATAAAAGATTATCTGGAAAAACAATTCAAAACAGAATACGACTGATTTAATAAAAAGGTTGGGTGACAGTTTTGCAGAACAGCAAATCTCTGCCACCCGATTTTTATATATGGAAGCAAATGTTACAGTGCATATATCGCTCTTTGTGTCTTATCGTTACATGACCTAAAACCATACACCGTGTCGGGTGTTGCATTGAGATGTAAAAAATAGCCCGAAAAGAAAAATAATTCTTTTCGGGAAATAAAACCTGTAAAAATATAAAAAAGTCAGTAAAATCCGAAAAAAATCCGAAAATTCTCTTGACTTATTGATTATTTCAATATAGAATAATAAAATGTACCATAATGGGGATATGTACCGAAGAGGTCGGGAAAATCCGCAAAAAACTTTATCCGACAAGGGGATATTATCACAAAAATCCTTTTGTGTCAAGAGCTTTTTATGAGCAGATTTTCAGTACCGCTTGCCCCGTTTCATAGATTTTTTAAGGAGTGATACGCCTATGGTTAATGTCAAACCCGTAAAGCTTGGCAACACCGAAAGAATGAGTTTTGGTAAAATCGATGAAGTAATTGATATGCCTAATCTTATCGACATTCAGAAAGCGTCATACAAATGGTTGCTTGACGAAGGTCTTAAAGAAGTATTTAAAGATGTTTCGGGCATTACCGATTATCAGGACAACCTTGTTCTCGATTTTATCGACTACACACTTGATGTTGATCACCCGAACTACAGCGTAATTGAGTGTAAGGTTCGTGATGCAACATATTCAGCTGCTCTCAGAGTAACCGCAAGACTTTTGAACAAGTCAACGGGTGAAATCAAAGAGAGCAATGTATTTATGGGCGATTTCCCGCTGATGACCGCAAGCGGCACATTCGTTATCAACGGTGCTGAGCGTGTTATCGTTTCACAGCTTGTAAGAAGCCCGGGCGTTTACTATAAAATGGATCACGATAAAACCGGTAAGGAACTGTATTCAACAACAGTTATCCCAAATCGTGGTGCATGGCTTGAGTATGAAACCGATGTAAACGATGTTTTTTATGTTCGTATTGATAAGAACCGTAAGCTTCCCGTTACATCATTTATCAGAGCACTCGGTCTTGGCACGGATGCCGAAATTCTCGACTATTTCGGTGACGATGAAAGAATGAGAGCTACTATCGAAAAGGATGCCGCTTCAAATGTTGAAGAAGGTCTTATCGAGGTTTACAAAAAGCTCCGTCCGTCTGAGCCTCCGACAGTTGACAGTGCGCAGACACACATAAACAACCTGTTCTTTGACCCCGGTCGTTATGATATGTCAAGAGTAGGCAGATATAAATACAACAAAAAGCTCGGTATTGCAAACCGTCTTGAAGGTCAGGTTCTTGCAGAGCCGATTGCCAACCCACGCACAGGCGAGGTTATGGCTCTTCGTGATGAAAAAATCACAAAGGAAAAGGCTTTTGAAATCGAAAACGCAGGTGTTAAGATTGCCTATGTAAAGGCTGCCGACGAAACAATAGTTAAGGTTATTTCAAACGGTATGGTTGACATTGCTTGCTATGTTGATTTTGACGCAGAAGCAGAGTGTGATATCAAGGAAAATGTTCGTTTTGATGTTCTTTGCGAAATTCTTGATTCCTGTGAGAATGAGGATGACCTCAAGGAAATGCTCAGAAGCCGTGCAGATGAGCTTGTTCCTAACCACATCACAGTTGATGATATCTTTGCAACAATCAACTACCTCAACTGTGTTGCTCACGGTGTCGGTAACACAGATGATATCGACCACCTCGGCAACAGAAGAATCCGCTGCGTAGGCGAACTTCTTCAGAACCAGTTCAGAATCGGTTTCTCCCGTCTTGAAAGAGTTGTAAGAGAGAGAATGACAACCCAGTCACAGGATATGGAGTCACTTTCGCCTAACTCACTCATCAATATCCGTCCCGTAACAGCGGCAATTAAAGAATTCTTCGGTTCTTCACCGCTTTCACAGTTCATGGATCAGGGTAACCCACTTGCAGAGCTTACCCACAAGCGTCGTCTTTCAGCCCTCGGTCCGGGCGGTCTTTCAAGAGATCGTGCAGGATTTGAGGTTCGTGACGTACACTACACACACTATGGCCGAATGTGTCCTATTGAAACTCCTGAAGGTCCTAACATCGGTCTTATCTCATATCTTGCTTCATTTGCCCGTATCAACAAGTACGGCTTTATCGAAGCTCCTTATCGTAAAATTGACAAGGAAACAGGCGTTGTAACCGACGAGGTTGTTTATATGACAGCCGATGTTGAGGATAACTACGCTGTTGCACAGGCTAACGAACCGCTTGATGAAAACGGCAGATTTGTTCATTCAAGAGTCGTAGGTCGTTACCGTGACGAGTTCGTAGAGTATTCTCCCGAAAGATTCGACTTCATGGATGTATCTCCTAAGATGGTTGTATCTGTTGCTACGGCTATGATTCCGTTCCTTGAAAACGATGACGCAAACCGTGCTCTCATGGGTGCGAACATGCAGCGTCAGGCAGTTCCGCTTCTCCGCAGTGAAGCTCCTATCGTCGGTACAGGTATGGAGTACAAGGCAGGTACAGACTCAGGCGTTTGTATCCTCGCTGAGGAAGACGGTATCGTTATGAGCGTTGACGCCCGTAACATTCGTGTACAGTATGACTCGGGCAGAGTTCAGGACTTTGAGGTTATCAAGTTCCTCCGCTCTAACCAGGGTACATGTATCAACCAGCGTCCTATCGTGTCAAGAGGACAGAGAGTTAAGAAGGGTGAAGTTCTCGCAGACGGTCCCGCTACCGAAAACGGTGAAGTTGCTCTCGGTAAGAACGCTCTCATCGGCTTTATGACATGGGAAGGTTACAACTACGAGGATGCTGTTCTTATCAACGAAAAAATCGTTCGTGATGATGTTTATACATCAATTCACATTGAAGAATATGACACAGAGGCAAGAGATACAAAGCTCGGACCCGAAGAGATTACAAGAGATATCCCGAATGTAGGTGAAGATGTTCTCAAGTATCTTGACGAGGACGGTATCATTCAGATCGGTTCTGAGGTTAAAGCAGGCGATATCCTTGTCGGTAAAGTAACTCCAAAGGGTGAAACAGAGCTTACAGCCGAGGAAAGACTCCTTCGTGCAATCTTCGGTGAAAAGGCAAGAGAAGTCAGAGATACATCTCTCCGTGTGCCTCACGGTGAATGCGGTACTGTTGTTGATGTTAAGGTGTTTACCCGTGCAGACAGCAGAAACGAACTCCAGCCCGGTGTAAACAAGGTTGTAAGAGTTTACCTTGCACTCAAGAGAAAAATCAGCGTAGGCGATAAGATGGCAGGTCGTCACGGTAACAAGGGTGTTATTTCAAGAATTCTCCCAATGGAAGATATGCCGTTCCTTCCTGACGGTACTCCGCTTGATATCGTACTTAACCCGTTGGGCGTACCTTCTCGTATGAACATCGGTCAGGTTCTTGAGGTTCACCTCGGTTATGCCGCAAAGGCACTTGGCTGGAAGATTATGACTCCTGTATTTGACGGCGCTCATGAGCAGGACATTTTCCAGTGTCTTAAAGACGCAGGTTACAGCGAGGACGGTAAGACATGGCTTGTTGACGGCCGTACAGGCGAGCGTTTCGATAACCCTGTAACAGTAGGTTATATGTACTACCTCAAGCTCCATCACCTCGTTGATGAAAAAATCCACGCAAGAAGCACAGGTCCTTACTCTCTCGTTACACAGCAGCCACTCGGCGGTAAAGCCCAGTTCGGCGGTCAGCGTTTCGGTGAGATGGAAGTTTGGGCACTTGAGGCTTACGGCGCTGCTTATACACTTCAGGAAATTCTTACAGTTAAGTCGGACGATGTTGTCGGCCGTGTTAAGACCTACGAGGCTATCGTTAAAGGTCAGAATATTCCTGCTCCGGGTATTCCTGAGTCATTCAGAGTTCTTATTAAGGAACTCCAGTCACTTTCACTTGATGTTCGTGTTCTTAACTCTGACGGTGAAGAAATTGACATTAAGCAGAAGTTTGATGAGGACGAGGATATTGTTGATGCAACAAATCCGGAATTTGAAGAAGACCATGTAATGACATCAATGGACGGCTACACTCTTGACGAGGGCGGCGAAGAAGGCAATATGTTTGACGATTCACTTGCCGATGTTGAAGAGGACAGCTACACATCGGATGATTTCAGCGATGACTTTGGCAGTGACGATATGTAAGGAGGAAATGCAATGATAGATAATAATGTTTTTGACTCAATTAAAATCGGACTTGCTTCTCCTGAGCAGATGAGAGAATGGTCTTACGGCGAAGTTAAAAAGCCCGAGACAATTAACTATCGTACTCTCAAGCCTGAAAGAGACGGCTTGTTCTGCGAACGCATTTTCGGACCGACAAAGGACTGGGAATGTCACTGCGGTAAATACAAGAGAATCCGTTTTAAGGGTAAAATCTGTGACCGTTGCGGTGTTGAAGTAACCCGTTCAAAGGTTAGAAGAGAGCGTATGGGACACATTGAGCTTGCCGCTCCCGTGTCGCACATTTGGTATTTCAAGGGAATTCCTTCAAGAATTGCCCTTATGCTTGATATTTCTCCCAAGCTTTTGGAGAATGTACTCTATTTCTCACAGTACATCGTAACAGATCCCGGCGACTGCCGTGACCTTGCAAAGTATCAGTGCCTTACCGAGGGTGAGTACAATGATATGCGTGAGAAGTATGAAAATGACTTTGAAGCAGGTATGGGTGCCGAGGCAATCAAAAAGCTCCTTGCCGAGATTGACCTTGATGCTCTTTCCGCTTCACTTAAAGAAGAACTCGAAACTGCATCGGGTCAGAAGAGAGTTAGACTCCTTAAAAGACTTGATGTTGTTGAAAGCTTCAGAATGTCGGGCAACCGTCCCGAGTGGATGATTCTCGATGTTGTTCCGGTAATTCCGCCGGATATCCGTCCTATGGTTCAGCTTGACGGCGGTCGTTTTGCAACAAGTGACCTTAACGACCTCTATCGCCGAGTTATCAACCGTAACAACAGACTTAAAAAGCTCCTTGAGCTTAACGCACCTGAAATCATCATCCGCAACGAGAAGAGAATGCTTCAGGAATCCGTTGACGCACTCATCGACAACGGCAGACGAGGCAGACCGGTTACAGGACCTAACAACCGTGCCCTCAAGTCACTTTCGGATATGCTTAAAGGTAAGCAGGGCCGTTTCCGTCAGAACCTTCTCGGTAAGCGTGTTGACTACTCAGGCCGTTCGGTTATCGTTGTAGGACCTGAACTCAAAATGTATCAGTGCGGTCTTCCTAAGGAAATGGCACTTGAACTCTTCAAGCCGTTCGTTATGAAACGCCTTGTTGAAACTAAAGCAGAGCAGAATATCAAATCAGCAAGAAAAGCTGTTGAGCGTGCAAAGGACAATGTCTGGGACGCACTTGAAGTTGTAATCAAGGGACACCCCGTTCTCCTCAACCGTGCTCCAACACTTCACCGTCTTGGTATTCAGGCATTTGAGCCTGTTCTTGTTGAAGGTCGTGCTCTTAAACTTCATCCGCTCGCTTGTACAGCATACAACGCTGACTTTGACGGCGACCAGATGGCTGTCCATGTACCTCTTTCGGCAGAGGCACAGGCAGAAGCAAGATTCCTTATGCTCGCAGCAGGCAACCTTCTCAAGCCTTCTGACGGTCAGCCTGTTACAGTTCCTACACAGGATATGATCCTCGGTTCTTACTACCTTACACTTGATAAGGACGGTGAGAGAGGCGAAGGAAAGGTATTCCGTGATGTTGATGAAGTTATGATGGCTTATCAGACAGGCGTTATTGAGCTTCACTCAAAAATCAAGGTTCGCCGTGAACTTGAAATTGACGGAAAAATCGAATCCGGTATTGTAGACACAACAATCGGTAAGATTATCTTTAACAATCCTATTCCTCAGGATCTCGGCTTTATCGACAGAAGTATCCCCGAAAACAGATTCAAGTTTGAGGTTGACTTCCTCGTTGGTAAATCGGGTCTTAAGAAGATTATTGATAAATGTATTAAAATTCACGGTCCGGTAAGAACAAGCGTTGTTCTTGACCACATTAAGGCACAGGGCTATAAGTATTCTACAAAGGGTGCTATTACCGTTGCCGTTTGTGACGCAGTTATTCCTCCTCAGAAGAAGGCGATTATTGCCGAGGCAGAGAAGGAAGTTGATGTTATTCGTGATGAGTTTATGATGGGTCTTCGTTCAAACGAGGAGCGTTACGAAGAAGTTCTTCGTATCTGGGAAAAGGCTACTAACGATGTAACCGACGCCCTCCAGAAAAACCTTGACCGCTACAACCCAATCTTCATGATGGCTGACTCAGGTGCCCGTGGTAGTATGAGCCAGATCAGACAGCTTGCAGGTATGCGTGGTCTTATCGCCAATACATCAGGTAAAACAATCGAAATTCCTATCAGAGCTAACTACCGTGAAGGCCTTAACATCTTGGAGTACTTTATTTCATCTCGTGGTGCTCGTAAAGGTCTTGCCGATACAGCTCTTCGTACAGCCGACTCAGGTTACCTTACCCGCCGTCTTGTTGATGTATCACAGGAAGTTATTATCCGTGAAGAGGACTGCGGTACTACAGAAGGTCTTGAAATCTTTGACATCAAAGCAGGCGAATCGAATGTTATCGAAGGACTCCACGAGCGTCTTATCGGAAGATATCTCCTTGATGACTTCTGCGATTCTAACGGTAATGTTCTTGTTTCAAAGGATGTTATGATGGGCGACAAAGAGGCTGACATCATCGTTAATTCGGGTGTTGACCACATCAAGATTCGTTCGGTACTTGAATGTCGTGCAAAACACGGCGCTTGCCGTAAGTGCTACGGTTCTAACCTTGCCAACCGTCAGCCTGTTACTGTCGGTGAGGCTGTCGGTATTATTGCCGCTCAGTCAATCGGTGAGCCGGGTACACAGCTTACAATGAGAACATTCCATACCGGTGGTGTTGCATCTGCCGAAGATATCACACAGGGTCTTCCGAGAGTTGAAGAGCTTTTCGAGGCTCGTAAACCAAAGAGCCTTGCAATCATCAGTGAAATCGACGGTGATGTTCGTTTTGAAGAAATCAAAAACGCAAAGCACGCTGTTATCTTTAACAAGGAAACAGGCGAAGAAAGAGCTTACCTCATTCCTTTCGGTTTCCGTGTAAAGGTATTTGACGGCGACCACATCAAAAAGGGTGACAAGATTACCGACGGTGCTGTTAATCCGCACGATATACTCGATATTCTCGGACCCGAGGCAGTCATGAACTACCTTATTTCGGAAGTACAGAGTACCTACCGTTTACAGGGTGTTGAAATCAACGATAAGCACATTGAGGTTATCGTTCGTCAGATGATGCGTAAGGTTAAGGTTGAGGACGCAGGCGACACAGGCTTTATGTCAGGTCAGACCTATGACAAGAACGAAGTTCTTTACGAGAATGAGCAGATTAAAAAGCGTATAGCCAACGGCGAAGAAGGTCTTCGTGAGGCAACATTCACTCAGCTCCTCCTCGGTATTACAAAGGCAGCTCTTGCAACAGACAGCTTCCTTTCAGCCGCATCATTCCAGGAAACAACAAGAGTTCTTACAGATGCCGCTATCAAGGGTAAGGTTGATCCGCTCGTCGGTCTTAAAGAGAATGTTATCCTCGGTAAGATTATCCCTGCAGGTACAGGTATGCAGAGATATGCAGATGTTCAGCTTGAGAGTAATTCTGAGGCAGAAATCGTTGAGAATGACGATACAGACGATGTTATCGTTGCTCTTGAAGACGATGAAATTATGGACTTCTGATTTAACTGAAAACATATAATGTATAAAAAAACCACGGTATGTGCCAAATGGTGCATACCGTGTATTTTTTCGTTTGCAAACTGTCTGCCCGACCGCAATTTTCAATTTTCCATTTTCAACTTTCAATTTTAAAAAACTTTCGCTCGGGCATAATAAGTTTTTTACATTACAAACTATCTACACGAATTGGGTGCGGCGGCACGCCGTATCACAAATAAAAAAGTCGGGAAACAGAAATTTTGCATTGAAAATCTGCTACCCGACTTTAATTTTTAATTTGTAACTATTTTCTGCCGAGAATGTAATCTGTGGAAACTTTGTACAAATCAGCCAGTTTAATTAAATGCTCAACAGGAATTGACTGAAATCCTCTTTCGTAGCGTGAATAGACCGTCTGCTGAATTCCTAAATATTCGGCAACTTCACTTTGTTTCATATCATGATCTTCTCGCAAATCACGCAGTCTTTTAAAATACATATTATCACCCTGCATAGTATCTATCGGTACTATTGACTTTATCATAAATGGGTGATATAATGATTTTATAGTACTTAAAAGTACTAAAGCATTTAACTTAAAAGCACGCCGCAGTTTCAAGTGAGAAAAACTGCGGCGTGCTTGAATTTTAGGTTATAAAATTCTCAATATAATTTAATTCACGAAAATATCTTTTCTTCTGTCAAAATAAACCTTGTTAACAATTATCATAACAATCGGTAAAACGCACTGACCGACTGTTGACGCATCGAATGCCATGTAATCTGTTGTGCATGAAATTAAAATGGCATAAATAATCGCAATGGCAATATTAAGACCGTAAAGTGCAACAACCATTTTCGGACCGTTCTTTTTCAATCCTGAAAGCTGAAAACGGGTTACGATCATAAAAACGGCAAGTACAAGAAGCAATATGCCATACACGATGTCAACCGCTTTTACACCCGGAAAAAGTGAATATACGGTAAGCGGATCAATTTGCTCGGTTTTGTAAATACTGCCTGTCATGTACAAAACAGCATAGCATACATTAAAGAACGCACCTGCAAAAAGTGCAAAGTAAATCAGAAATTTGTACCAACCCATCTGATGTCCGTTGAATTTATCGGGATACTGTGGGTACTGCTGATACGGTTGACTGTACATCGGTTGCCGATACTGATTCGGTTGCTGATATTGATTGTAATTTGGCTGTTGATATTGCTGATTAGGCTGCTGATAATTAGCCTGCTGATAATTAGCCTGCTGATTGTTAAAATCAGGCTGAGTGTTTTGCTGTTGATTGTTTATGAGCGGTGTACCGCATGACTGACAGAATTTTGTGCCGTCAGGACATTGATTTCCGCAATTCGGACAAAACATAGAATCCCTCTCTCAAGTAAAATCAGAGATTAAATCTCCGAAAAAATTTTACCATAAATAATTACAATAATCAACAAAATTCTCAAAATGTACATTAAATAACCCTCCGAAATCATCGGAAGGGTAAATCTTTTATGATTTTATCTGTTTAAGCCCGATTTTCTTTTGTCAAGATAATCCTGAAGAATTATTGTGGCGGCAACCTCGTCAACGACATTTTTACGCTTTTTTCCTCTTGTATTTGTGGTGTTGAGAAAATTGTGAGCCGTAATTGTTGTTCCGCGCTCATCCTGCATAACGCATTCAATGCCTGTTTCATTGCTCAGATTTTCGGCAAACGCTCTGGCATTCTGTGCACTTTCGCCCTCACTGCCGTCCATATTTTTCGGAAGTCCCACAACAATAAGCTCGGCTTTTGTTTCTTTGGCTGTATTTGACACCTTTTCAAGCAACTGTTTCGGCGACTTTTCAAAAATAACCGTATATGGCGACGCTAAAAACTCGGTTTTGTCGCATACGGCAATGCCTGTGCGTGCTTTTCCGAGGTCAACTGACATTATAATCATTTTGTTTGTCCTTTCACTTTGGTTTACTCCATTATAATGCAAAATCGGAATTTTAACAACGGCTTTTTTTAATGTTGAACAATCTTTTGCGTAATTACTTTATTAAGTTTTTTCAAAGCTTTGTTTCTACAAAAGAATATAAAAATTCTCATTCACAAAAAGACAAAACTGTTACCCATAATATCCTATAATAAAAATACAAAAAGAAGTAAATCATTAAAGGGATGTTGATTTTTATGGAAGCAAAAACTACTTTGGCTCGCAGACAGGACGCTGTTCAGGGCGATTTTATGCGGAAAATGCTCACAAACGCAGGTTGTCTGCTCTGCGGAATTTTGGTGTCACGGGGAGCGGTTCTCGGAAGCCTTGCACCGTTCGGGGCGTCATTTGCGGCGGCAGTTCCGAGAAAGTATCTTTTGTCATCACTCTTAGGCACGGCATTCGGCTATGTCCTGCTCAAACCCTCGGACAGCTTTCGCTACCTTGCCGTTGTGGCGGCAATAGGCGGTCTGCGGTGGCTGCTCGGTGATCTTGACAAGGTTACCAAAAGCAAGGTTTTTGCTCCGCTTGTGGCATTTGTTCCGATTTTTGCAACGGGTGTTTCGTTGCTTTTCGTAAGCACAAGCACGCTGACAACCTTTGCCGATTGCGTAACCGAGGCGGTAATTGCAGGTGCGGCGGCATATTTTATCAGCACGGCACTGCACCTTGCAGGCGACAACAGAAGTTTTGAAGTTTTTTCGCAACAGGAAACCGCAAGCGTGGTTATGTCGGGGTGTATCCTGATTCTGGCTTTCGGCAGTATTGCGTGGCAGAATATCTCGCTCGGCAGAATTATTGCAATGCTCGTCATTTTGCTCTGTTCACGCTACGGCTCGGTTACGGGCGGTGCAATCAGCGGAATTTCAACAGGGGCGATTTTCAGCATTGCGTCAAGAGAGAACGGCTACATCTGCGGCGGTTTTGCATTCGGAGGACTTATGGCGGGGCTTTTTTCACAGCTCGGAAAATTGGGCTGTGCGATTGCCTTTGTAATCTCAAACGGTGTGATGTGCCTTGCGTTCGGTTCGCAGTTCGGAACACCGTCGGGTGTGCTTGTTGAAAGCCTTGCCGCAAGTGCGGTGTTTATGGTTCTTCCGAAAGAGGTCGGCAATGTGATTTCGCCCGTGTTTTCAAGCGACAAAAATACATCGCTCGGAGAGGCTCTGCGAAAAAATATTGTTATGCGACTCGACTTTGCCTCAAAAGCAGTCAGCAATGTGAAAAATGATGTTTCAGAAGTTTCTGAAAAGATGAAAAAGCTCTATTCGCCTACATTTGACGCTGTTTGTGAGGGTACAAGAAATGAAGTCTGCGAAACCTGCGGACTGAAAATGTACTGCTATGAACACAAGGGCGGTGTCACCCGTGACGATTTTGCAAGGCTTGAAGAGTATCTTGAGTCGAACGGCACAATAGGCGAAAGAGATGTTGAAAAATCTTTCGTAAAAAACTGCTGTAAAAAAGGCGAAATTGCCCGTTCAATGAACGCAAACTACCGTGAATATCAGTCGGCGCTTGAGGCACAACAAAGGATTACCGATGTGCGGAGCGTTGTTGCAGGGCAGTTTTCCGGAATCGGCGATATTCTCCACGATTTGGCTGATGAATTTCGCAACACAATGCGGTGCGATAACGAATCTGCACAACGGATAATCAGCGCCCTCACAAGCCTCGGTGCAATTGTTGAGGAGTGCATCTGCCTTGTGTCAAACGGCGGAAGAATGAGCGTGGAACTTACGCTCTCGAATAAGTCCGAAAAGCTTTCTAAGGGCGAGGTTATGCGTGAGATTTCACGCTGTTGCGGAAGAAGATTTGACCTTCCGACAATCAGCCGTGAGGGTAACAGAATCCGTATTGCAATGTGCGAAATGCCCGTGTTTGATGTTGAAATCGGAAGCGACCAGCACACCGCCGACAACGGTAAGCTCTGCGGTGACTGCATAAATTATTTCAATGACGGTTTCGGCAAAACTTATGCGCTCGTGTGTGACGGTATGGGTACGGGTGGCAGAGCTGCCGTTGACGGCAATATGGCGGCGTCTGTTATGACAAGACTGCTAAGGGCGGGACTTTCAGCCGACAGCTGTTTGCAGATTGTGAACTCCGCCCTCATGGTGAAAAGTGAGGACGAATCGCTTTCAACGGTTGATGTCACAAGTGTTGACCTCTACACCGGCAAAACCACCTTCAAAAAAGCAGGCGCACCCGTAACATTTGTAAAGAAAAACGGCAGGGTAACGGTTCGTGAAATGCCGTCGCTCCCTGCAGGAATTCTAAACGGTATAAAATTTTCAACCGACACGGTAAATCTGACAACGGGGGATATGATTGTTATGGTATCAGACGGTGTAATTACGGGCGATGACAAATGGCTCGAAAAGCTTATTCGCACATGGAATGAGGGCAGTACCCAGGATCTTGCAAAGGCTGTTGTTGACGAGGCGGTAAAGCACCGTAAGGCCGAGCGTGAGGACGATGTCACCGCCGTTGCAATCAGAATTACGGAGAACGGACATTGATTCAAATTGGGTTAAAAATTGAAAAACGGAAAATATAGCGAGGTTAATCGGACACACGCAAGTAAAGACACAGAATTTATGTAAAATAAATTTATATAGATATCAGAAAGTTACCGATGTTTAGTAGCGGAGAGCACGGTTCTCCACTACATTTTAATACCTACACAAAGAAACAGGCTGTACAAAATTGCGTACAGCCTGTTGTTTTAATTGTCTATTGAATAATATTTTACATCAATTTTCGGCAAGGATACTTTACTTCCTAAAACGCTTTCATAAGAGTACAAGCCGTCACATTCACCCCAAATTGTGATGATGTCATCTTCAAGAATTCTGTCCGATTCCTCCGGAACTTTGCAAAGACCACGGCGTGTCGCAGGCACAGATTGCAGAGCTTTTGGGAGTGTCACACTATACGATATCATCATACGAATGTAACCGCAGTGATCCCGATGATAATTCAAAAATAATCATTGCAAAACTTTTTGATGTGTCGGTTGACTATCTCATCGGTCTGATTGACGAACCGCTCTCGTTTAACCGCAATATTCGCTCTGTTTCTCTTCCACAGTCATTTACAAAAAAGGAATGTGGCGATGTGCTTGACTATATAAAGTATCTCGAATTCAAAAAGAGTAAAATTAATGAATAAAAACAACCCTTATCCGTTTGTGAGATAAGGGTTGTTTTGGAATTTGTTGGTGTTAATGGATTTCATAAAAGAACTTGAGTAGGATATAATATGTTTGAAATTTATTATTGGGGAACGAATTAGGCTTTAAAATGCAAAAATGTTCCCCAAGGTGCATTGACTGTTGGGGAGAATTGTATTATACTTTTACAAGAGAATGTACCCCAAAGGAGAATTATAATGGCCGCAAAATACAATGAAATACAAGAGTTACTAAGAAGCCGTGCTGACCTTAATGCAAGGTTAAATTTAATGCCGTATGACGGAACTCCCGAAATTAAGGAACGAGGTAATGAAAAATATCTTTATGTGAGAAAGCGTGTTGCAGGAAAACAGACATCAACTTATGTAGGTGCATATACGGAAGAATTATATAATTTGCTCCTCCGCAATGCCAGAGAAGCCCGTGAAATCAGGAAAGAACTTCGCAGTATAGATAAACAACTTGCAAATGCGGGATATTCAGAAGATGAACTTTCTTCTGATGTTATAAACAATATTGCGTTTGCCCGTGCAAATATGAAAATGAATATATATGATCAGGCTGTTCTTGAGGGTGTTGCTACATCATTCCCACAAACTGAAGAAATCATAGATAACGGTAAAATTTCCGGTGTGACTGCAACAGATGTTCAGAAAATTTTGAATTTAAAACACGCATGGGAATTTATTTTGGATCGTGATGTAATAGCAAGTCGTTCCGACTACTATATGCTCAGCCATATAGCAAGAGTTGTTAATGAAGGATTTTTTGCGGAAGGCGGAAGAATTAGAGGAGTTCCAGTTACTATCGGAGGTTCTTCATATGTTCCACCGTTGCCTAATGAGTTGAATGTAAAAGAAAAAATCCGTGAAATTATAGAAGAAAGTGATGAAGTTATCAATACGGCAATTAAGTTGTGCCTTTATTGTATGAAAACACAAATATTTCTTGACGGTAACAAGCGTGCCTCTGTAATTTTTGCAAATCACTATCTTATTTCACACGGTGGCGGATTTTTGGTGATTCCTGAAAAGGAAGTGCCTGAATTTAAAAGACTGCTTGTAAAATACTATGAGGGTGAAGATATAACCGTAATTGCAGATTTTATGAAAAAGTATTGTTGGAAAAAGATAGAGTAAAAACAAAAAAAGAAAGTACCCGTTTGAGTACTTTCTTTTTTGGTGCGCCAACAGGTGTTTTATCTATCTAAGTTATTCTACCTCGCTTGTTGCGGCTTGTTCAAAGCTAAAAATTCATCAACGCTCTCGCTAAAAACAGTCCGCCGGACTGTTTTCTTAACGCTCGCCTTCGAGTCCCTGTTTACGCATAACGGTAAAATAAAAAGAAAGTACCCGTTTTAGTACTTTCTTTTTTGGTGCGCCAACAGGGACTCGAACCCCGGACCGACCGGTTATGAGCCGGTAGCTCTAACCAACTGAGCTATTGGCGCGTATTCTGTTTTCATTTGACAAATAGTTTATGCAATGTCAAATATCGTAATCAGCTTACGCAAAAAATATTATATCAAACTTTCCTTTGATTGTCAATGATTTTTCTACCGTAATATTCATTGTGGTTTTGCACAGTAAATTTAAATAAACTTACTTTTCACTTGTTCAAATCAACTGTTTGTGTTATAATTGCCTTATACGGACGGTGAAGATACACTTGACCGAAAAACAATTTGGAGGTTTTTAATATGGCAGAAATAAAAGCGTTCAGAGGAATGCGTTACAACACGGAAAAAGCAGGCGAAATTTCTCAGCTTTGCTGTCCGCCTTATGACATCATAAGCGAGGAACAAAGACTCGGTTATATCAGTGAAAACGAGTATAATATCATTCGGCTTGAGCTTCCGAAAGAGGGCGAAAACCCGTATCAGACAGCAAGAGAAATTCTTGATATGTGGCGGAACAAGGGCGTTCTTGTGAGCGAGGACAAGCCTGCAATCTATGTTTATGAGGAAGAATTCACGGCTTACGGCGAACGCAAGAGCATCAAGGGTATCATCGCCCGTGTTCATCTTGAAGAGTTTGAAAAGGGAATCATTCTTCCACACGAGTTCACTCTTTCAAAGGCTAAAGAGGACAGACTTAATCTTATGAAGGCAACAAACTGCAATTTCAGTCAGATTTATGCCCTTTATATGGACAGCGAGCATACAACTCTCGCAACAATTGATAATGAATCTAAGGACACACCAAAGCTTGAATTTACCGATGGTGAGGGTGTTACTCACAGACTTTGGATTGTTACGAATGAAAATGTAATCGCAAAGCTTTGTGCAGATTTTGCCGACAGAAAGCTCTATATTGCAGACGGTCACCATCGCTATGAAACCGCTTTAAACTATCGAAACTACTGCCGTGAAAACGGTCTTTCAAAGGTTGGCGATCCCTGTGATTATCAGATGATTTACCTTGTTGACATGGAGCATCCGGGACTTGTTGTATTCCCGACACACCGCCTTGTGCGTGATTTGCCGGACTTTAATGTTGAAAAAGTTCTTGACGGTTGCAGGGAATATTTTGATGTTACCGAAATGAACGGTACGGACAATATGGAAAGCGAGCTTGCAAAGCTCTATGACGAGGGCAAAAAGGCATTCGGATTCTATGTCGGAAACGGAAAATGGTACAGGCTTGTGCTGAAAAATCTTGATATTATGGACAAGCTTCTTCCCGAATTGAGTGAACCGTCAAGACAGCTTGATGTTACCGTTCTCCATTCACTTGTGCTTGAAAGAATTTTCGGCATTGATAAGGAAAATATGGCAAATCAGATTAACCTTACATACACCAAATTTTTCTCAGAGGCTGTTGAGGGCGTTGGCAACGGCAAGTTCCAATGCTCGTTTGTGCTTAATCCGACAAGAGTAACCGAAATCCGTGATGTTGCCGCCGCCGGCGAAAAGATGCCGCAGAAGTCAACATATTTCTATCCGAAGATGATTACGGGCATGGTTATGAACGATATCGGAGTTGAATAATGAACGAAAAGATGCGTAGAAAAGATAGGGAAACTACCGAAGAAAGAGCCTATGAAATCCTTAAAAACGGTGAATACGGCATTTTGTCAACAATCGGCGAGGACGGCTATCCCTACGGTGTGCCTGTAAATTTTGCCGTTGAGGGCAACAAAATTTATTTCCATTGCGCTCCGAATTCGGGTTTGAAACTGAAAAATGTTGAATACAGCAACAAGGTTTCGTTTTGCACGGTTCAAAACAACAGAATTGACGGTGCAAAACTGACTTCAAAATACGAAAGTGCGGTTGTGTTCGGTACGATTGCAAAATCGGTTGAAAACAAGAACAGAGGTCTTGAACTGATTGTTGAAAAATATGCTCCCGAATTTATCGAAAGCGGAAAAAGGTGCATAGAGAAATCGGGCAGTATGACAGGCGTTTATGAAATCACAATCGAAAAAATTACGGGCAAGGAAAATAAATAGTTTATTTATAATTGTTTAAGGACAGAATATGAAAGAGGTGAGTATATGAAAATTCTTGTTGTTTTTACGGGCGGTACAATCGGCTGTGTGCGTAAAGGCGAGGTGCTTTCGCCCGACAATGAGCAGAAATATATGCTCACGCAGATGTATCTTGACAGGTACGGCGATGTTGATTTTGACACGGCTGAGCCTTATACCGTCCTCAGCGAAAATCTTGAGGGCTGTCACATGAACCGGCTTGCCGACTGTCTGCAAAGCTATGATTTGAACAGCTATGACGGCATTGTTGTAACTCACGGAACGGACACCCTGCAATACACCTCTGCATTTCTTGCTTATATTTTTGACGGCTTAAATGTGCCGATTGTGCTTGTTTCGGCAAATTATCCGCTTGATGACAGCCGTTCAAACGGCTTTGAAAATTTTGTCGGTGCGATTGATTTTATAAAATCGGGCAGCGGAAACGGTGCTTTTGTTTCGTATAAAAACGCCGATTTGCCCGTGACAATTCACAGAGCGTCAAGACTTATTGCACATTCGGCATACAGCGATGAACTGCACAGCATTTTTGACGAAAGCTGCGGCAAAATTCAGAACGGACTTTTTGTGAAGAATACCCGTTATAAGGCATTAAAAAGCGGATTCGCTTTTGATGAAAGTGTCCGACTTTCGGATAACAGCAATGTGCTGAAAATTTCCGCAACGGTCGGTATGCAGTATCCTGAAATTACGGAAAATGTAAAAGCCGTTCTCCTTGAGGGATTCCATTCGGGTACGCTGAATACAGACGGTAAGGCTTTGAACGACTTTTGTCAAAAAGCAAAAGCAATGAATATTCCCGTATTTTTGACGGGTGCGTGCAAGGGCTTTTATTACGAAAGCAAGCTGAAATTTGACGGGCTTAATATAACAGTTCTGCCTCCTGCATCACCGATTGCAATGTACATCAAGCTGTGGCTTTTGCCGAAAAGTGAATTTGACAAGGCCTTTTTGCCCTGTGCAGAAGATTTTTAATGTTAAGTTTTATAACATTTTAATAAATTAATCTTATAATATATTAAAAAATAACAAAAATAATTTTTGATATTGACTTATAAAAACAAATAATATATATTAATATTTGCAAATTATTGATTTTATAACGATGCGCATCAAAAGATTAATAAAATTGCAGTTATTACATACAGGAGATGGTTTTATGAGAATAATCAAGAAAAAATTTTCAATTGCTTTATGCTTAATGTTGGCAATTGCAATGTGTAGTCTTTCTATCGTTAATACAGCTGCGTTATCAATGCTTTCTGCTGATGTGGCTGATAATAGCGATTTAAAAACCAAAATTGGATATATAGATTTTTCATATTGTTATAAATCAAAAACTTTGGGTGAAGATGTAAAACAAGATCTTAAAAATGTCGAAAAATATATAAAACAAACGAAAAAGTATTCTTTATCTGATTTGAATAAATTAATAAAAAAGGCTGATAAAGCGTCCTTTGATACATATTCAATTAGTAAAGGAACTGATTATAGTAAATACTTGCCAACATCAAAGGTTCAATTGAACAGTTATGAAAAGAAAGTCTTTAATAGTAATCCTACCTATGGTATGGTTGTATTGGTTCAGGCGGATTATGCGAATAAACAAGAAAAAAATAGATTTGGTTCAAATACTATGGGAACAAATGGGGATGCTTTTCGACATGCATTGTGGAATGCGATGGGTGCACGCGGAACAAGTGTAAAATATATGGAACAGTTCGCAACTGCCCATGAAAAAGGTTCGCGCAATTATAATCCTAGAAGCGTAGATACCCAAATGGATTTGAAAAATAATGCTATCGGAAGAAATTTGTTAAAATCCATGAAATTCCCAAATAGACCACCTAATGGAATGACAATACCATTTATTATAACAACGAATATAGCAAATGCTGTTAACAGTGGTAAAATGGTAAGATATGTAGATGTAAAAAAACAAAAAAAGTATAATAAACTTATAAAAACAAATTCTTCATCTAAAAATTAAGGAGGAAAAATGAGAAAAAGTTTGGCACTGACAATTTCGTTAATTATTATGTGTCTGTTTGCAGTAGGTTGTTCGCAGAACGAGTTGAAGCCGAATGACAGTATTGCAACTGAAATAAGCAAAATTCAGAATACCGAAAAGGGAATTTCGCTTGATTCATATGCAGACAGTTGGGATAATGTGCTGATTGATTCATCATATGATATTAAAACAGCTGTCGAAAATCTAAAAATCAAAAATGCCGAAAAACTGTCGGTTACAGGTGTTGACGATACATTGGTCATTGCTTTTATCAAAGATAATTCAATTACCGAATACGCTTTGATTGATAACAAAAACAAAGAAGTGTTTGATATTCTTTTTGATTATATGTATCAAAACACAAACAAAATTTATCCTAAAGGAACACTGTTTGAGAAAAATTAACAAAACCGCATAAATAAAAATAAGGACAAATGACTTGATGACTGTCATTTGTCCTTTTAGGTTATTGTATTAAATTATTCGTCTTTGCTTTTATCTTTGAAATTATCTTCTGTTATGTTGTAGGTTGCACCGACAACTTCCTGAGTAAGATACTTTTCGTTTTCGGCAAGCTTTTCCGAACGGTTGTCTGCCTCCTCATTTTCTTTACCCGGCCATTTCTTGTAAACCACCTTGAGAAGAATAGGTGTTGCAAGCGATGAAACGATGATGAGAATAATAATAGGAGCAAAAAACTGCGGTGCCATAAGACCTGTGTCAAGTCCCTTCTTGGCAACGATAAGACCAACCTCACCACGGTTCATCATACCTACGCCGATTTTGAGCGAGTCGGGCATATTGAATCTGCAAAGCTTTGCCGTACCGCCGCAGCCGATAACCTTTGTCAAAAGTGCAACTGCAACGAGTGCAATTGAGAACCAGAGCATTGAAAGGTTGAAATCGTTAAAGCTTGTCTGAAGTCCGATACTTGCAAAGAATACAGGTCCGAAAATCATGTACGAGCTGACATCCATCTTTCTTTCGATGTACTGTGAATCCTTGATGTTACAGAGGATAATACCTGCAACATATGCGCCTGTGATGTCTGCAATTCCGAAAAATTCTTCCGCACAATATGCACACGCAAAGCAGAGAACAAGGCCGAAAATCGGAATTCTTCTTGAGTGCGGCCAGAGTTTGTCGAGCCACTTGAAGAGAAAATAAAGTGCAAAGCCGAGTATAAATGCAAGAACAAAGAAAAGTACAATGTTGATGCAAACGGACGCAGGCTGAACATCGGGGCTTTTGAAACCGATTACAACGGTGAGAAGTACGATGCCGATAACATCGTCTATAATTGCGGCTGAAAGAATTGTTGTTGCAACCCTTCCTTTCAGGTGTCCCATTTCTTTAAGAGCCTGAACAGTAATACTAACCGAGGTTGCCGCAAGGATTGTTCCCATAAATACAGCCTCAAGCATCGCAAGGTCACCGTCACCAAAGCCGAATACAAGGTAAACAGCCGCACCGCCTGCAACCGAAACGATTACACCGGCAAACGCAACAAGCAAGGCAACAGGTCCTGTTTTGATAAGCTCTTTAAGATCCGTTCCCAGACCTGCCGAGAACATCAGCAAAATAACGCCGATTTCAGCCATACCTGAGATGAATCCGTCATACGAAACAAAATTAAGCATACAAGGTCCTACGATAAGACCTGCAATAATCTCACCCACAACCTGTGGTGCGCCGAGCTTTCTGGCAACAATACCGAGAAGCTTTGCCGCAACAAGGATTATGGCAAGATTCTTCAGAATATCAAGTGTGTTAATTTCCATAACTTCTTTTTCGGACAGACTTCAAACGCCTCATAAACGGCAGTCTGACCGACTCTCCTTTCTCTCTTATAAAACCGAATATATTCTATCACAATCGACAGCAATTTTAAATAAATATTTTGAAGTTCGACAAAAATCGCACTTTGCACAAATTAATGAATAATACAGCTTAAAAAATATGCAAAAAGTATTTTTATGTATTATTGCTTTTAAGGTTTGGAATGCTTGCTTTTATGAGTTTTGTCATATGCTCGGAAATCACTGAAACCGATTCAATAAGTTCATCCGAATAATCGTTTGTGTTCTCCTGATTTTCAACAAAGGCATAGTATCCGCCGTAGATTGCGTAGTCAAGAAGTGTGCAGAATTTCTTATCGTTTATATATTCCGGGCAGTTCTCGAAAATCATATTTTTCAATGATTTTGAAAGCTTTACTATAAGATTGGGATGTTGTGAACCGGAAAAAACCGTGTTTGTCAGTGCCTTGTTTTCGGTCATTGCACCCAGAAGATTGCGATAAAATTTTACGGGCTCGTCAATCATCATCTGCGGATTGCTTATGGTACTTACAATGCCGTCAACTACCTCGCTTTCAATTTTATCCGAAAGGTCGAACATATCCTCATAATATGTGTAGAAGGTCGATTTATTGATGAGTGCCTTTTCACAAAGCTCCTTAACGGTAATTTTGCGCAGTTCTTTTTTTGAACGCAGATTTACAAATGCGTCAAAAATACTTTTCTTGCTTTTTATAACTCTTATGTCCAAAGATAATCACCTGATTTTAAAATTAGTCGGTTTTCCAACGAAAGTAGCGTAATTGTCGCTTGTTTATGCTTTCGTTATTGTATATTATAACAGTATGGGATAAGTGTGTCAAAAATAAAAATTACGGATGAAACACGCATTCCATGACTATTTTTTGGAACGATTTTCACAGCAACTGACAATATTTCAGACAAACCGACAAAATTATTTACATAAAAATCGTTTTTACCACTTGTATATTTGGTGAAAATATATTATACTATACTTGTATTATTGAAGAACTGCCTACAATCGCAGAAAAGAGGGTTACTATGGCTTTTAAAATCAATGACGAAAGAGCGCCGCTTGATCAGTTTTTACAGGGCGAATCTGTTCGTGCTTATGAATTTTTAGGCTCACACTTTGTGAACTGGGACGGCCGTCAGGGCGTTGTTTTCAGAGTATGGGCACCGAACGCATTGTCCGTTTCGGTGGTCGGTGATTTTAACGACTGGAACAATGACGCAAACTTTATGTACAAAATCTCGGACGGCGGCGTCTGGGAGTTGTTTATTGAGGGAATTCCGGAGTTTGCCTGCTATAAATATTGTGTCGAAACCCCGTGGCATGAGAGAAGGCTCAAAACCGATCCTTATGCTTTTCATTGCCAGACTCGTCCCGACAACGCATCCCGTGTCTACGAGATTGACGGCTACGAGTGGCATGATGAAAAGTGGTATGACTACAAAAAAGAGCATCCGCACAAGAGTATGCCTGTCAATGTTTACGAGGTAAACGCAGGTTCTTGGCGTAAGTATGAGGACGGCAATGTTTTCAGCTATCGCAAGCTTGCTGATGAGCTTATTCCTTATGTTAAGAATATGGGCTACACTCACATTGAGTTTATGCCTCTTACAGAATATCCGTTTGACGGCAGCTGGGGATATCAGGTTACAGGCTACTTTGCCGCAACATCCCGTTACGGTGAGCCGAAAGACCTTATGTATTTTGTGGACAGATGTCATGAAGAGGGCATCGGTGTTATCCTTGACTGGGTTCCTGCCCACTTCCCGAAGGATGCACACGGTCTTGGCAGATTTGACGGTACAGGCTGTTATGAATATGAAGATCCCCGTATCGGTGAACACAAGGAATGGGGTACATATATCTTCAATTACGGCAGATATGAGGTAACAAGTTTCCTCCTTTCATCTGCAATGTTCTGGCTTGACAAGTATCATGTTGACGGTATCCGTGTTGACGCCGTTGCATCAATGCTTTATCTTGACTACAACAGAAAAGACGGCGAGTGGATTGCAAACGCATACGGCGGAAGAGAAAACCTTGTTGCCGTTGATTTCCTGCAGAAGCTCAACACGGTTGTACATATGTTCCACCCCGAGGCTATGATGATTGCCGAAGAAAGTACGGCATGGCCAAATGTTACACGCTATCCGATTAAGGATATGGGACTCGGCTTTGACTACAAGTGGAATATGGGTTGGATGAACGATATGCTTTCGTACATCTCACTTGATCCGTTGTGGAGAAATTATCACCACGACACACTTACATTCAGCATGGTTTATGCTTTTTCCGAGAACTTTATGCTCCCGATTTCTCATGATGAAGTTGTTTACGGCAAGGGTTCTCTCATCAATAAAATGCCCGGCGACTATGACATGAAGTTCAGCGGTGTGAGAGGTTTCATAGCGTATATGATGGCTCACCCGGGTAAGAAGCTTATGTTCATGGGCAGTGAAATCGGTCAGTTTGACGAGTGGAATGCGAACGAGGAGCTTGAATGGAACCTTCTTTCATTTGAAAAGCACCGTCAGCTTAACCTTTTCTTTGCTGAGGTAAACAAGTTCTATCGTGATGTTCCTGCCATGCATGAGAACGACTATGATTGGGACGGTTTCCAGTGGATTGCACTTGATGACTACAAGAACAGCATCATTTCGTTCCGCAGAATTGCTTATGACGGCAGTGAAATCATCTGCGTGTGTAACTTCCAGCCTGTTCAGCACGATAACTATGTTGTTGGTGTGCCCGAATACGGTATTTATGAAGAAGTGTTCAACTCCGAGGCTGAAGAATTCGGCGGTTGCGGAATCAGAAACGAGGGCGAGCTCAAGGCTAAAAAAAAGAAAGACCACGAGCTCAACTATTCAATGGAAATCACAGTTCCGCCGCTTGCTGTTATGTATTTCAAGCTTAAAAAGAAGCTGGCTCTTCCCGTAAAGAAAAAGACTACGGCAAAGAAGGACGCCGCTCTTGCAAAGCTTAAAGCCGAAAAGGCAAAGAAATCGGCAAAGGCTGCTCCGAAAAAGGAAGATAAGGCAGAAAAAGTAAAGGTTGAAGCAAAGTCTGCAAAGGCAGAAGCAACCGCTGAAAAGGTTGAAAAGAAAGCCGAACCCGCTCCCGAAAAGCCCGTTAAAAAGGCAGCAAAAGCAGTTAAGAAGGAAACTCCTGCTCCTGCTGAGGTTGAGAAAAAAGCTGAAAAAACAGAAAAAGCAGAAAAAGCAGTTAAGGCTGAAAAAGTCGAGAAAACCGAAACTGCCGTAAAGGCTGAAAGCAAAACCGTAAAAGCTGAAAAGCCTGCCGAAAAGAAAACAACAGCTAAAAAATAATCAAAATATTACAAATCATTTGTGCCGACGGATTTTTCTGTCGGCATTTTTGCTTGCCCGAAAACGCATTACATACAAAATTTTTGTAAAGTCTATTGTTATTGTGACCGTATTTGTGGTATAATCATTTAAATGCGGAATGCCGAAAATTGCCGTTTGAACGGCACAAAATTGTCGGCTGATTTTAATTTTGATTATTACGGAGAATTTTATATGAAAATCGACAACAAAAAGGCAAGAATAATTCTTGCGGTTATTATTGCGGTGAGCCTTGTCATAAGCACGGTTTATATGTTTGCAAAACAGGGCTTTCATGAGGACGAGCTTCTGACCTATAACCTTGCAAATTCCTCAAAACAGCTTAATGTTGACGGAGGTTGGAACAGTCCCGAAGATTTCAACGAGTATCTTGCCGTGTCGCCCGATGACAGATTCAACTATGCTCAGGTATATGAAAATCAGATTATAGATGCGTCGCATCCGCCTCTCTATTACGCACTTGTTCACACGGTCTGTTCATTCTTTCCGGGCGTGTTCTCAAAATGGCTTGCCTATTCAATAAATGTGCTTGCCATGGCAGGCATTTTGATTATGCTTTATAAAATCGGACGGAAAATCACGGGCAACAATCTTTACGCCTTGATCGGTGTGGGGGCATATGCTCTGAGTATTGCGTGTATTACCACGACAATTTATCTCAGAATGTACGCAACGCTTACCTTCTGGGTGCTTGCGTTCGTTTATATGAGCATAAAGCTCTATGAAAAAAAGAACACCGTCGGCATAAAGGACTGCATTCTGCTTGCATTTACAGTGCTTTGCGGTGTGCTTACCCAGTATTATTTCATCCTCTTTGCAGGACTTACGGGACTTGTTTTCCTTGTGTTCAAAATCAAGGAAAAGTGCGGTAAAGACCTTATTAAGTACATTATTGCGGCTGTTGTCGGTGCAGGACTTGCACTCTGCATTTATCCGTACATAATCTCGAATGTACTCGGCGGCAACCGTGGACTCAGTTCGCTTGATATGTCGGCGCTTGATATGATTACGGTTGTGACCTATGTTTTCTACAAGCTTTGCACCTATGTTCAGATTCTTGCAAAGGATATGTTCATCAATCAGGTTTGGCTGCTCGGACTTTGTACAGCCGCAGTTATCGGCTTTGGAATTTATTTCCGTTTTGTGAAAAAGGTAAAAATCCCTAAAAAGGCGATGTTTGCCGTAGTTCCGGCAGTTTGCTATTTCATTGGCATTTCACTTGTTTCACCGTTTAACAGCGACCGCTATGTTATGGCGTCACTACCGCTGATTGCGATGCTTTTTGCATTCTCGTTCATCAGAATTTTCACACTTTTCAAAAATCAGAAGATACGCCTTGCCGTGCCTGTGTGCATTTTGCTTGCGTCAGTCACAGCGTTTGTTACGGTTAAGCCCTATTACACATACGGCAAAACAAATCTCTATGAGCCAAAGACAGACAACTGCATTTTTGTCGGAACTGCAATGCTTGAATGGAACAAGTGTATTGACAAGTTTATGAACTACGACAGCACAATGATTGTTCAGAGTTCAAAGTTCTCTCCGACTCTCGGTGATGAGCTTGAAGAATTTGCAGAAAAACGAGGAGTTATCACCAACGGAAAGGTTTCTTCGCTAGCCGAGGCATTTATGTTTAACGGCGACACAAATAAGCAGGAAACCGACAGCATGGAAAAACTCAAAACGGACAAAAAGCTTGCGTCACTTGACGAGGTAACGGTTTATGTTTCCCGCCTTGCAGACAAAGATGATGTGCTTAAATACATAACGGAAAACACAAAATTTAAGAATTATGAGCTTATTCAGGCTGATTACAGCTTTGAAGATTTCTACAACTGGTACGACTATTTTGTTGAAACCGAGTCGTATTGCAATGTTTATCGTTTTTATTAACAGAGGTGTTTAAAATGAATTCGGATAAAATCGATCGCAAAAATTCTATCGGTGTAGCATTTTCGGGCGGCGGACTTCAAGGTATTGCTCACATCGGTGCTGTTCAGGCTCTTTATGAACTCGGAATCCATCCACAGTATGTTTCGGGTACAAGCTCGGGTGCGGCAATGGCGGCAATCGTTGCAATGGGCTGTGATTCCGATGAAATGAAAAGAGTTGCAAAAAAGCATTGGAAAACTCTTGCCGAAATCGACAACGGCCTTATTTTCAAATCTCTTGCACAGCTTATTCTAAATAAAAAGATTCAGAAAGACGGCATCAAGTCGGGTGAACTGATTGAAGATGTTATCCGTGACATTATGAATGAAAAAGGGATAACAGGCTTTGAAAATCTTCCGATTAACCTTTCAATCTGTACGGTTGACACGCTTACAACCGATGAATGTATTTTTACAACCAAGGAAGAAAATCTTGAAAACGAGCATATTCACTACATAACAGGCGCTCCGCTTGAAACTGCTGTTCGTGCAAGTATGTCGTTCCCTGCAATTTACACAACCTGTCCTTATGACAAGTACAACTTTATTGACGGCGGTTCAAAGGACAATTTGCCCGTAAAAATTCTGCGTGATATGGGCGTCGGCAAGGTTCTTGCAATCGGCTTTGATATTATGACCTACAATCCCGACGCAGGTCTTGGTGGCCTTATTAAGGTTATTTGGCGTGCGCTTGATGTTTATTCAATTGACGGTACAAGAGAGTCAAAGAAAATGGCTGACCTCGCAATTGATATCAAGAACGAAAACACACAGCTTTTCTCAATGGACAGCGTTGACGAAACCATTCAGGAGGGCTACGATGCGATTATGGCTCACAAGGACGAAATTTTAAAGGTTTTTGGTGAGCAAAACAGTGCGGAATAATTAAGATTAAAGAGGACTTCTTTTTTGAGAAGTCCTTTTGATGTAGATGAAACGAGGATTTTATGTTAAAAATTTTGAATAAAACCCGAAAGGTATCGGGCAAAATGTCCGTACCAAAACAAATTATGACAACATTCTTTGCTCTGCTTTTTGGCGGTGGCATGGGAATTGTCGCAAAGTTTCTTGATTTGAACAGACTGCCGAGCTTTCTCGATTGGCTTGATTTGTCAAACTTTTTGGGCAGAACGGCACCGTGGATTTTTATTGCCGTGTGCCTTGCCGTATTCAGCAAATCACCCTTAAAAGCAGGAATTAATGTTTTTGCGTTTTTTGTGGGAATGTTAATAGGGTACTATGTGTGGACAAGTGTTTTTGCAGGCTTTTATCCCGATATTCCGTACCTTATGAGGTGGCTGATTCTTGCTGTTGTATCGCCGTTTTTGGCATTTCTGATTTGGTATGCAAGGGGACGGGGTGCGCTTGCAATCGGAATTTCTTCCGTACTCATAGCAATATTCTGTTGCTTTGCATTTAATCTCAACTTTGCCGATTTCAGAATTCTGTACTTTCCCGAATTTATACTTTGGCTTGCAAGCATCGGAATTTTGTTCAAGGATGTAAAACAGAGTGCATTTTCTTTGCTGATTTCAATTCCCGTTGCCCTTTCGCTTGAATATACGGGACTTCTCGGAATTATCGGCATTGGTTGATATTTTTAAATCTCTGTTGTATAATCTAAGTGCAGATTATTTGCATCTCTAAAGTGATGTAAATAATCACAGAAATTCAAAATGTGAAAAATGTAAAAAATTTGCAGGAGGGTGATTTTTGTGGATATCAGCGTTGGCGACAGAGTTGAGATGAAAAAACAGCACCCATGCGGTTGCAAAACCTTTGAAATTCTGCGTGTGGGAATGGATTTTAAGATAAAATGCGAAAAATGCGGCAGAGAGGTTATGGCGCCCCGTGCAAAGATTGAAAAAAATATTAAAAAAATTTTGACGGAGTAAGATATATTATGTTTGAAAAAATCGAAATATTTGACAAAAGGTACTCCGAGCTTTCCGAAAGGCTCTACCAGCCGTCAGTAGCGGGCAATCCCGAGGAATATCAGAAAATTATGAAGGAAATCAAGTCGATTGAGGAAATCGTTTTGACCTACCGTAAATACAAAGAGGCTGTTCAAACCGAAAAAGACAGCCTTGAAATTCTTGAGGAAACAAGCGACAAAGAGCTTAAAGAGCTTGCTCAGATTGAGCTTGACGAGGCTAAGGATAATATCAAAAATCTTGCGGAAGATTTGAAAATTCTGCTTTTGCCGAAGGATCCGAACGATGAACGGAATGTTATCGTTGAAATCCGTGGCGGTGCAGGCGGTGAGGAATCGGCTCTGTTCAGTGCGGTTCTGTTCAGAATGTATTCGATGTATGCCGAAAAAAAGGGCTTTAAAATCGAGATTATCAATGCCAATGAAACCGAAATCGGCGGTTACAAGGAAATTTCCTTTATGATTGAGGGCGAGGGCGCATACTCACGCTTTAAGTACGAAAGCGGTGTTCACCGTGTTCAGCGAGTACCCGAAACCGAAAGTCAGGGCAGAGTTCACACATCGACAACAACCGTTGCGGTTTTGCCCGAGGCAGAAGATGTTGAGCTTGAAATTGATCCGAATGACCTCAAAATTGACACCTTCCGTTCAAGCGGTGCAGGCGGTCAGCATATCAACAAAACAAGTTCCGCAATCCGAATCACTCACTTGCCCACAGGTATGGTAGTTGAGTGCCAGGACGAGAGAAGTCAGTACAAGAACAAGGACAAGGCTCTTAAAGTTCTCAAAAGCCGACTCCTCAAGGAAAAACAGGACAAACAGGCGAGTGAAATTGCCGAAAACAGAAAAATGCAGGTAGGTACGGGCGACCGCAGTGAGCGAATCCGCACATATAACTATCCGCAGGGCAGAGTAACCGACCACAGAATCGGTCTTACCCTTTACAAGCTTGAAGAAATTCTCAACGGCAGCCTTGACGAAGTGATTGACGCACTTGTTGCCGCTGACAGAGCCGAAAAGCTCAAAGAAAGTATGGAAAAATAATCCGGTGATAATTGTGAAAACATTGTTGTTAAAAAATACAGAGGAAGATATAAAAACCGCAGCAGAGCTGCTTAAAAACGGCGGTGTTGTAGGAATCCCGACCGAAACAGTTTACGGACTTGCGGCTGACGCACTCAACCCCGAGGCCGTAAAGAAGATTTTTAAAGCAAAGGGCAGACCAGGGGATAATCCGCTGATTGTCCACATCTGCGATTTTTCCGATATTGAAAGACTTAACCTTGTGACGAAGATTCCCGACACGGCAAAAAAACTTGCCGATGCGTTCTGGCCGGGACCGCTCACAATGATTATGAAGAAGTCGGATGTTATTCCGAATGAAGTTTCGGCAGGACTTGACACGGTTGCAATCCGTTTTCCGAGCCACAAAACCGCACAGGCGATTATCCGTGAATCGGGTACGGTTCTTGCCGCACCTTCGGCAAATATTTCGGGCTCACCCAGTCCGACAACCGCACAGCATGTTATGAACGATATGGACGGCAAAATCGACGCTGTTCTTGACGGCGGTGCAAGTGAGGTAGGTCTTGAAAGCACGGTAATCACTCTTGCGGGAGATGTTCCGAGGGTACTTCGCCCGGGCGGAATCACGGTTGAAATGCTCGAGAGTGTTCTCGGCAAGGTTGAAGTTGATGATGCGGTTTTGCACAAACTTGCAGACAATGTTAAGGTTGCAAGCCCCGGTATGAAGTACAAGCACTATGCGCCAAGGGCGAGAGTAATACTTCTTAATTGCAACGATGAGCAATATATTGATTATGTAAACAAAAAGGCGGCTGAAGGAGTTGCGGCACTCTGTTGTGACGAAGATATTCCGCTTTTGAAAACTCCCATTTTCTCTCTCGGAAAACGAAACGACTATACAAGACAGGCTCACACGCTTTTTGACGAGCTTCGCAGAATTGATGAGGACGACAGCGTTAAGGTTGTCTATTCAAGACTGCCAAAAACGAACGGCGTCGGAATGGCTGTTTACAACCGACTTATAAGAGCGGCAGGCTTTGAGGTGATTGACCTTGAACAGAATTAAAATTGTCGGTCTTACGGGACAGAGCGGTGCGGGAAAAAGCACGGTTTCGGCATATTTTGCCAAAAACGGAATGTGCGTTATAAATGCTGACGAGATTGTAAAAAATCTTTACACTCCCGATTCCGTGTGCTTAAAGGCTGTTTCGGGTGTTTTCGGTCAGGATATTATCCTTTCTGACGGCAACATTGACAGACCGTTGCTTGCCAAAAGGGCATTTTCAAGCAAAGAAAACACACATTTGCTCAATTCAATTGTTCATCCGTTTGTTACATATGAATTTATGCAGATGGCGAAACAGGCTCAGACAGACGGCAAAAGCGTTGTGATTTATGACGCTCCTCAGCTTTTTGAAAGCGGTGCCGATGTGTTTTGCGACCTTATTGTAAGCGTTACCGCAAAAAAGGAAATAAGGCTTGAGAGAATCTGCAAAAGGGATAACATTGACATTTCCCGTGCAGAGCTAAGAATGTCTGCACAGCTTGACGAGGAATTTTTCAGAAGTCACAGCGACATTGTCATTGAAAACAATTTTTCTATAGAGCAAGTCGAGCTTGCCGCACAAAAGGCGGCAGAGGCTATTAACAACCTGATGAGGTGATAGGATGCCCCAATCAAGGCGATATAAAAAGAAAAAAAGTGCAGGAAAGGCGATTTTGGCATGGATAATTGTGCTTGCAATTCTTGCGGCGGCAGTATTTGTGTTTGTTTCGGTCTTTTACGAGGACACAAAGAAAAAGCTTGATGAGATGAATTATCCACGCACCTACAGCACATATGTTGAAAAAGCCGCCAAGGATTATGACCTTGATCCTGCGTTGATATATGCCGTAATCCACACGGAAAGCGGCTTTGATCCGAAAGCCGAATCGGGCGTCGGAGCAAAGGGTGTTATGCAGATGATGCCCTCGTCCTTTGAGTGGCTGCAGGAGCAAAGAGGTTGTGCGGGACAGTACACCGAGGATGACCTGTTTGACCCCGAAATCTGTATTGATTACGGAAGTTATCTTTTAAAATATTTTTACGATTATTACGGCACGGAACGCTCGGCAATTGCCGCATATAATGCCGGCTTTGTTGTAAGCGACTGGCTCAGCGATACTAATTACAGTTCGGACGGAAAAAATCTTGATTCCATTCCGTATCCCGAAACAGAGAATTATGTTGACAAGGTTGAAAGTGCCAAGGAAATGTATATAAAACTTTATTATTCACAATCTAATTAAGTACAGAGATGTTCCGATGCCTTTGGCGGCGGATTTCAAAATAAAATGGTTTTGCCGTGTTTTACGGCACAGAAAGGACGGTTATTATGGCTGAAGAAAAGTCAAAGACAACTTTATTAAAGGAAAAAATTATGATGACCGAACCGAAGGGCGTTAAGGCTCTTTCGGAGGAAGAAATTAAAAAGGCAGACAGCTTTTGCGATGGTTACAAAAAGTTTCTTGATAACTCACCCGTTGAGCGTGAGGCTGTTCGCTATACTGTTGAGCTTGCCAAAAAAGCAGGTTTTGCAGAGTATGAGCAGGACAAAGAATATAAGGCCGGCGACAGGCTTTATTATGTAAACCGTGACAAGGCTGTTGCTCTTGCCGTAATCGGTAAAAACGGTGTTAAGAACGGTGCAAGGCTTGCAATTGCTCATATTGATTCCCCGAGAGTTGACCTCAAACCGAATCCTCTTTTTGAGGCAAACAATCTTGCTTTCTTTAAGACTCATTACTACGGCGGTCTTAAAAAATATCAGTGGACAACAATTCCGCTTTCACTTCACGGTTCGGTTGTAAAGCTTGACGGTACAAGAGTTGACATCTGCTGGGGCGATGATGAGAACGAAAGCTGTTTCTGCATTACAGACCTTCTTCCGCACCTTGCAAGGGAGCAGGCGTCAAAGCCAATGGCAAAGGCAATTGAGGGTGAAAACCTCAATGTTATCCTTGGCTCTCGTCCGTATGATGCAGACAGCGAGGAGAAGGACCTTGTAAAGCTTAATGTAATGGCTATTCTCAATGAAAAGTATGGCATTTGCGAGGGCGACTTCCTTTCGGCTGAGCTCTGCCTTATCCCGTCTTTCAAGTCAAGAGATATCGGTTTTGACAGAAGCATGATCGGCGGTTACGGCCATGATGATAAGGTTTGTGCTTATCCGGCTGTTATGGCGGCTCTTGATGTTGAAATGCCCGAGCAGACTTGTATCACATATCTTACAGACAAAGAAGAAACAGGCAGTGATGGCAACACAGGTATGCAGAGCGACTTCCTCCGTTTCTTCATCTATGACCTTGCAAAGCAGGACGGTGTTGACGGCTACCGTGTTCTTTCAAAAAGCACCTGTCTTTCTGCCGATGTAAATGCCGCATTTGATCCGACTTTTGCGTCTGCATATGAGGCTAACAACTGCTCATACATTAACAACGGTGTAATTATTTCAAAATACACAGGTCACGGCGGAAAGTATGACACATCAGATGCGTCTGCCGAATATATGGGAAAAATCAGAGCTATGCTTGAGAACAACGATATTCTCTGGCAGGTCGGTGAGCTCGGCAAGGTTGACGGCGGCGGCGGCGGAACAATCGCCAAGTATGTTGCCAATATGAATGTCGATGTTGTTGATCTCGGTGTTCCCGTGCTTTCAATGCATGCTCCGTTTGAAATTGTTTCCAAGACAGATGTTTATATGGCATACAGAGCATTCTTCACTTTTTTTGATACAAAAGATTAATTTCGGAAAAAATACAAAAAACACTTGATTTTTGCACCGAGTTGTGATATCATACTACTTGCGGCTGATAAAAAGCCGCATATGCGCCGGTAGCTCAGCTGGATAGAGTGTCTGACTACGAATCAGAAGGTCGGGAGTTCGAGTCTCTTCCGGCGCGCCAAGAAAAACGCACTTGTGTAAACAAGTGCGTTTTTCAGTTATATTCGCCTGTCGGCGAGTGATATTGCCGTGCAGTGATATTCGGTCATACCGAGTGATATTGCCTGCGGCAGTTTTAAAGCGAATATAATATCACCGAGAGCGAAAGCGAGCGATAACACATTTATATCACGCCGAGTTAAACGAGGCATATCACCGATAACTTTACAGACATTCGGCTTTGTGATATATTGTATTTTGGGTGATGATTGTGTCTGAAAGTATTTTACGGAATAAATCAAAAGAATTTGCAAAACAGATTGTATATATGTGTCGTGATATCAAAGCAAATGCAAGAGAATCGGTTTTAACTAATCAACTTTTGCGTTCGGGAACAAGTATAGGTGCAAATATTCACGAAGCACAATATGCGCAGGGTAAAAAGGATTTTATCTCCAAGTTGGAAATAGCACAAAAAGAGTGCTTTGAAACTGAATATTGGCTGGAACTTCTTTTTGAAACAGGATATATATCCGAAACCGTATATAAGCCATTGCAAAATCAGTGCGGCACAATCAGGAGAATGCTGATTTCATCGATCAATACAGTAAAGAAAAACGATAAATGAAACATATAAACAGTCTAACGCCGTAAGCGTTTCTGATGATTAAGTTTATCTAATCCTTTACACCTTAAAACTCAGACCTCATCCTTGTACAATAAACACTATCTATTAAAGAATGTTAGTTAAATTTTGTGCAAAGTATGCATAAAATAAAAATTATTGTGTACAATGGCTTAAAAAAATAGATTATAAAGGCTATTTTCAGCATTTCTACTCTTTGAATTTGGAGCAATTTGTGATAGAATGTACATAAAGTGGTTACAAATAGGTAACAATCACTTTGAATTCAAAAAAAGGAGTGTTTCTTTGCGAAATGTTTTAAAAAGTGTTTTTAGCAAAAAGGTTTCTGCGGCAGTTCTCACGGCTGTAATGCTGTTTGTGTCGGTTTTCTCAATGTCGATGATTGCGAGTGCGGCATCGTTCTCACCGAGACTGTCTGCCCCGAGTTTAAGTAACAAATATTATTACAGTGATTTAAATGCTTTTTATAAGTACGGTTACGGTATGCCGAACTGTACAGCATATGCCTACGGCAGAGCTTATGAGATTCTCGGTTCTGAGCCAAAGCTTTCATGGAACAATGCCGAGCAGTGGTACGATTACAACAAGTCTAACGGCTACTACAAGTACGGTCAGACTCCAAAGGTCGGCGCAATTGCCTGCTGGTCATATAACGGTGGCGGCGGTCATGTTGCTGTTGTAGAAAAGGTTGAAAACGGTCAGATTACATTTTCTAACTCTGCATGGAGCGGTAAGAGATTCTACCTTTCCTATGCAAGCACATCCGACAAGAATGCCGGCGGTAACAGCTGGTGGAATTTTCAGGGCTACATTTACCTTGGCGATTTCAGCGGCAGTACAAGCACTACTCAGGCTACAACCAAAAAGGTAACTTATACAACAGGTACATATAAAACAGATGTTGACGATTATCTCAACATGAGAAGCGGTGCGGGTACAAGCTATTCATATGTAACATCTGTTCCGGGCAATGTTACTCTTAATGTAACAAAGGTTTCAACAGCCGGCGGTTACACATGGGGTTACACCTCGTACAACGGCAAGACAGGTTGGGTTGCTCTTGATTTCTGTGCTTTTGTTTCTTCATCAACGGTACAGCCAACAACAGCAAAACCTACTGTACAGCCTACCACAGCCAAAGCCACGGTTCAGCCGACTACTGCAAAGGCAACTGTTCAGCCGACAACAGCCAAGGCTACACAGCCTGCAACAACTGTTCCTGCTGCAACAGTACAGCCTACTACGGTACAGGCAACAACAGCTCCTGTAACTACACAGCCGAGCAATGACAACAACAATGATACTCCGTATATGATCGGCGATGTAAACCTTGACGGTCATGTCAATGTTCTTGACGCAACTGAAATCAGCAAGTACATTGTTTCAATTTCAACACTTTCTGATGTTCAGAGAGAACTTGCGGATTACAACCATGACGGTGAAATTAATGTCGTGGATGCCACAGAAATCCAGAAACTTGTTGTCGGTAATAACTGATAACAACAAAACAAAATCAAAACACGCTTTGCATTTTGCAGAGCGTGTTTTTTGTTTGGAACTTTTATAACAAAGAGGGGTATGCGAGGATGCATACCCTTTTTGAGTTTAATAAGTTTAATATTTAAGCATTATGTCAACGAAAAATTCACCGTTATTGTTGCCTGCATCAAAAATTCCGTCATAGACTTCGGTTATGCTCTTCATGGAGTGAAGTCCGATGCCCTTGCCCTGATGCTTTGTGGACGAATAAGTTTCGCCGTCCATTTTCAAGGGTTTGTCGTAGTTGTTTGTTGAAACAATGTACAAACAGTCACCTTTTATTTCGGAAGTCAGGTTAAAATATCTTTTGCCTTCTTCTACGGTACAGCAACCGTCAATTGCGTTTTCAAGTATGTTGCCGAAAATACTGCAGAGGTCAACATCAAGAATTCTCGATTTGTCTGGCAAATCAATCCGCCAGTTAATGTCAACATTGTTCTCAATCGCCTGTTGACGATAGTGATTGAACAAAGCATTGAGTGCGTCACTTTTGCAGATTCGCACAGGTGCTGTTACAGTAAGCGAATTTTCATACTGGGCAATGTAGTCTTTCAGCGCCGAAAGATTTCCTTCATCTGCAAGTCGGCTCATAACATGAACTGAATGTTTAAAATCATGCCTTGCTTTTGAGGTGTATTTTATGTACGACTGCAACGATTCTGTGTAACTTTTCTGAATTTCAAGAATGTTGTTTCGTTCTGTAAGCTTTGTTTTTTCAATAGTAGTCTTGCTGAAAATGTAGAATAATATGAATACTATAAGATACAATGCAAGCTCAATATTGTAATGACGAATCCTTTTGCATAAACCTTTCCAACACGAATATTTGCGTAGGAAATCGGTATGATATAGATGTTTGACACCATAAGTGCAATGGGCAAAATTGAAAACAAATACCACACTTTGCCGATATTTATGTTGTCAATCATCCATGCATAGTATTTTGTAAGCGGAACAAGCGCTCCCATTGCCGCAACCGAAAGCCCCATTTGAATCAGGCTATATGAGGTGTTAACTCCTCGTGAGATTTCTTCCTGAAAAAATGAGTTGATAAAATATGCATACAGAGAAAAGAATGAAATCAAACAGCACACACTTATAAAAACAAACAAACAGCGTGCTGTTCCGGCCTTTGTAACGCTTTTAATAAGGAAGAAAAATATTATATTACAAGGTCGGGGAAGAGAACAAAGTTTAAATTCTGAATGTCAAAAGCCGTCATCACAATTGACGAGAGAGAACCGAGTATGATAAATGAACATAAAAAGAGCGTTACTATCTTTGAAATCGGGTATTTTAATTGATTTTTTAACGGTAAAAGGCAGAATAAACTTAACGGTATTATTATGACAAAGCTGAAAAATGCCTGAAGAAATTTTATGAATGCGTCCATGTTCACCTCCGCTGGTTTTCTCTGATTTTTTTGAACATATATTCACGGATACTCTGTTCAATCCGAGTTTTTTCACGAATTTTAATCGGGAATCTTTCACCGTTGCCTGTAACACATACAGAGCCTTCAATGTCCTTTATGTAATCGGCATTCAGCACGATTCCCCTGTTTACGGGTATGAAACGGGTGTCATTGTCTGCAAGCTTGAGAAACTCTGCAATGGTCATTCGTGTGCGATATCTAAGTCCCGAAACAACACCTATGTTGATATAATGTGCATCGGATTCAACAGAAACAATTTCCTTAAGCGAAATCAGCGTGTTTCGACGGTCACACATAACTTCAATGTATTTTGAATTATCCGATACATATGACGAGGCATCATCAAGTACCTTGTAAATCTGCTCAGCTTTGTAGGGTTTTGTTATGTAATGAAAAGCGTGAACGGAAAATGCCTGCATCATAAAATCGGGGCTTGTTGTGACAAATACAATAAGAATATCACGGTCCTTTTCGCGAAGCTTTTCAGCCACGGCAATGCCGTTCATCTTCTCCATAAAAATATCTACAAAGGCTATTTTGTAGGTGTTTTCCTTGAATGAATTGAAAAAAGCTATTCCGTCAGGAAAACAATCAATCTGCACATTTTGCTTGTGTCCGCCAAAATATGCGTTGCAGATTGAGTAGAGAATGTCTGCCTGAGGCTTTTCGTCGTCAATAACTGCAATTTTCAAGATATCGCCTCCTTTGAAATAATTTAATTCGGAGCAATGATTAACTGCACTTAGATTATACCATAAATTTGAAAAATATTATATCCGATTGTCATATGTTTTTGCCAAAAGATTGATGTTTGTGCCAATTTGTTGAAATGTTGCATTAAATTGGCTATCATTGAGGTGATAAAAGCGAAACACGAAAATTGCGGTGTTTCCGTAAATCAAAATCGGAAAGTAAAAAATATCGGAAAGAGGTAATCAACTATGAAAAAAATCAAGAAGTTAGCTTTATTGCTTGCAATTTGTATGGTAGGTACAGTAGGTCTTGTAGGTTGCGGTAATGACGGTGACTCGTCAAGCAAAAACGAAAGTTCGGCATCACAGACTGCTGACGACAATGCAAACAGCGCAGATGACAGCGCTGCTGATTCAAAGGACGGCGATTCATCGGCAAGTGTTGTAGGTACTTGGACTGTAACAGCACTTGAAGGTGCGGACGGTACAGCCGTTTCAATTGATGACTACGCAACAGCAAACGGTGTTGACCCCGAAACTTTGAAATGTACATACACATTTGCAGATGACGGTACATTCTCAGGCGAAATGAGCGGTGTGACTGTTTCGGGCAATTACACATTTGAGGGTACAGATCTCGTTATGACAGTAGGCGAACAGCAGTTTAACTACACATATGACGCTGACAATGATATGCTCAAATACACAGATCCTAACACAGGCCTTTCAAGTTATTGCGAAAGACAGCAGTAATTGTAATCTAATCCCAATTTCCTAATACTACTACACAAAACAACCGCTCACCGAAAAGTGGGCGGTTGTTTGCTTTTTGATATGCGGTTGTCGTTCTGTTGGGCAGATATCATCCGCCTGTACTGATGAATTTTTATGTTTATACACATAGCTTTTTATACAATAAAAGCAGTGTATAATCTGTAGGGGAGAACCGTGTTCTCCCGCAAGTAATCGTACAATTTGTATGTTAAAACAAATTTTGTAAATGTTGCAAACCGGTAGGGCGTTCATTGGACGCCCGCCTTGATGAATGTTTATGTTTATATAATATGTTTTGATATAACATAAACTGTGTATTCAAATTTGCACGCATTGCGTGCAATCGTGTGCAATGCACACGAACGGGCGAACACGGTTGCAATGTTACGCTCGGACATAATATGTTTTTTGACATTACAAACTGTCTTCCCAACATTAATTTTCCATTTTCAATTTTCAATTTTACATTTAATTAAAGCTGTCTTCACTAACATAAAAAGTCGGCTCACCGTTAATTTACTTTATTTGTCGGAGTTCCGTTCAGAAAATTTTTGATGTTGTCCGAAACTATGCCCATAAGGCGTTCTCTGGTTTCAACGGGCGCCCATGCAATGTGGGGGGTGATGATGCAATTTTTTGCCCCCATAAGAATGCAGTCCTCAACCATAGGCTCAACCTTGAGGGTGTCGATTGCCGCACCGCCGAGGTGACCGCTTTCGAGTGCCTCAAGCAAATCTTCTTCAACCATAACACCGCCTCTTGCCGTGTTTACGAACAATGCACCCTGTTTCATTTTGGCAAAGGCATTTTTATCAAACATATTTTCCGACTGTGGATTTAGCGGACAATGAACGCTTACAATGTCGCTTGTTTCAAGAAGTTCGTCAAATGAAACATCTTTGATTCCGTCAATATTTTTCGGAGTTCTGCTCGATGCGATTACATTCATATCAAAAGCGCTTGCAATTTTTGCAACAGCCTTTCCGATGTTTCCGAGTCCGACAATGCCGAGTGTTTTGCCTGCAAGTTCATTCAGCGGATATACAAACGGTGAAAAAGTTTTGCTTCTTTTCCACTTGCCGTCCTGAACAAACCGATTATATTCCGCAGTGTGATTGAAATGTTCAAGAATGAGTGCAAATGTGTGCTGTGCAACCGCATTTGTTGAATATGAACCTGCGTTGCAGACGGTTATGCCGTTTTTGGTGCAGTAGTCAAGGTCAATGTTGTTGTAGCCTGTTGCAAAAAGTCCTATATATTTCAGATTTTTTGCAAGTCGCATTGTGTGCGAATCAAGCAGAGTTTTGTTGCACACAACGATATCTGCATCTGCAATTTTCTCCGCAACCTCTTCATATTTCAAAAGACCGAACGACTCAACCTCACCGAACCGATTAAGCACATCGGCATTTACAATATCGTCAAGAACAGTCTGTGCGTCTGTTAAAACTATTTTCATCTTATCACCTCGTTTTTTACTGACTATAGTATATACCGAAAAATTTTTCCTTGCAATCCAAATCGAAATTTTGTATAATATTCGTGCATAAATTGAAAGGAACGGTATGTTAATGTATAAAAATTATCTTTTTGATTTGGACGGAACTTTGCTTCCCATGGACATGGAAAAATTCGTAAATCTGTATTTTTCATCGCTCTGCAAGCGTTGCACTCCTGTTATAAAAATCGAACCTGACGCCCTTATAAAGGCGATGTGGGCAGGTACTGACGCTATGACAAAGAACGATAACAGTCGTACAAACCGTGAAGTTTTCTGGGAAACAGCGGGCAAAGTCAGCGGTGCCGACCTTGAAAAGTTTGATGACCTTTTTACCGATTATTACGAAAACGAGTTTATCGTTCCGAAAGATGCTACAAGCTTTACTCCTTATGCAAAGAAAAGCATTGATTTCATAAAGAAAAACGGCGGCAGACTTATTGCCGCAACAAATCCGATTTTTCCGTTTGTTGCAACAAAACGCAGACTTGAATGGGCAGGAGTTTCTCCCGATGATTTTGAACTTGTTACAACATACGAAAACTTTGGTTGCTGCAAGCCGAATCTGAAATATTTTGAAGAAATCTGCAAAAAGCAGGATATCAAGCCCGAAGACAGCATTATGATCGGCAACGATGTTGACGAGGATTTGTGCAGCGCAAAACTCGGCTTTGATACATACCTTATTACCGACACAATTGTGAACAGAGATAATAAGGATTATTCAGACTACAAAAACGGCAGTTTTGAGGAATTTTACAAAGATTTTCTCAAAGGCGATTAAATATGATTATATTGTGCGGTCAGACGGCATTTTGCTTTGTCTGACCGCTTTTTCTGTGTGCATTTAATTTTACTTTTACAGAATACCTTTTAATGCCTTAAATGAAATAAAAAAATAGTCGAATGTGGTATTATGTGATGTGATACAGGTTATCAGACGGGATTTATTTTGTTTTATATCTTAATTAAGCAGGTGAATGAATTATGTCAGAAGTAATCAGAATTTTTGTTGAAAAAAAGGATGGCTTCAATGTTCTTGCAAAGCAGACGCTTTGGGACATCCGCCACAACCTCGGTATGAAGTCTGTCGAAGATCTTCGTTACATTGTGCGTTACGATCTTGAGGGACTTACTAAGGAAGAATATGACAAGGCGAAAACCATTGTTTTGTCAGAGCCTAACGCCGATGTAATCTATGAAGAAACTCTCCCCGTTGAGGACGGCTGGAAGGTATTTGCAATGGAGTATCTCCCCGGTCAGTACGATCAGCGTGGCGACTCTGCCGAGCAGTGCGTTCAGCTTCTTACTCAGGGTGAGCGTTGCAAGGTTCTCACAGCAAGAGTAATTGCTCTCAAGGGCAATATTACAGACGAAGAACTTGTAAAGGTTGAGGAGTACCTCATCAACCCTGTTGAAAGCCGTCTTGCATCTCTTGAAAAGCCAAAGACTCTTGATATGGAAATTCCCGTTCCCGAAAATGTTAAGAGGGTAGAGGGCTTCAACGACTGGAATGACGATGAGATGCAGAAGTATTACGATTCAATGGGCTTTGCAATGACACTTGCAGACCTCAAGTTCTGCCGTGATTACTTCAGAGATACAGAGCACCGTGATCCGTCGGTTACAGAACTTCGTGTAATTGACACATACTGGTCGGATCATTGCCGTCACACAACATTCCTCACAAGACTTGAAGAGATTGAGATTGAAAAGTCTGCTCTCGGCAAGGTTATCGAGGATGCACTCAGTGAGTATTATGCAACCCGTGACGAGGTTTACGGCAAGGATACAAAGAGAATCGTTTCACTTATGGATATGGCTCTCATCGGTATGAAGTCACTCAAGAAAAAAGGACTCATTCCCGACCTTGACGAAAGTGAAGAAATCAATGCCTGCTCAATTCAGGTTCCCGTTACTATAGATGGAAAAACAGAACAGTGGCTCGTTCAGTTCAAGAACGAAACTCACAACCACCCGACAGAAATCGAGCCTTTCGGCGGTGCCGCAACCTGTCTTGGCGGTGCAATCCGTGATCCGCTTTCAGGCCGTTCATATGTATATCAGGCTATGCGTGTTACAGGCTCGGGCGATCCGACAATTCCTTTCAAGGATACAATGCACGGCAAGCTCCCTTCACGCAAAATTACAACAGGTGCCGCTCAGGGTTACAGCTCATACGGTAACCAGATCGGTCTTGCAACAGGTCAGGTAACCGAGCTTTACGATCAGGGCTATGTTGCAAAGAGAATGGAAATCGGTGCTGTTATCGGTGCATCTCCAAAAGAAAATGTTATCCGTGAAACTCCTCTCCCCGATGATGTAATCGTACTTCTCGGCGGAAGAACAGGCCGTGACGGCTGCGGCGGTGCAACAGGCTCTTCAAAGGCTCACGATGAAAGCTCAATCGAAACCTGCGGTGCAGAGGTTCAGAAGGGTAATCCTCCGACAGAAAGAAAAATTCAGCGTTTGTTCCGCAACCCCGAAACTGCAAAGCTCATCAAGAGATGTAACGACTTCGGTGCAGGCGGTGTTTGCGTTGCTATCGGTGAACTTGCCGACGGTCTTACGGTTGACCTCGACAAGGTAACAAAGAAATATGACGGCCTTGACGGTACGGAGCTTGCTATATCCGAAAGTCAGGAAAGAATGGCTGTTGTTCTTGATAAAAAGGATGTTGACAAGTTTATTTCACTTGCATCAAAAGAAAACCTTGAGGCTACAGCTGTTGCGGTTGTAACCGAAAGTCCTCGTCTTACAATGAACTGGAGAGGCGACACAATCGTTGACCTCAGCCGTGAGTTCCTCAACACAAACGGTGTTACTCAGGTTGCCAAGGCTTATATCGAGGCTCCGAAGTGGGAAGGCTGCTATCGTAAGGTTGCTCCCGCAAAGCTTAAAGATATGCCTGCTGACGAGGCATTCCTTGAAAATATGTCAAGACTTGAAGTTTGCTCACAGATTGGTCTTGCAGAAAGATTTGACGCATCAATCGGTGCGGCTACGGTAATTATGCCGTTCGGCGGTAAGAATCAGCTCACTCCTCAGGAGGCTATGGCTGCAAAGATTCCGCTTGAGAAGGGCGAAACAGACGATGCAACAGCAATGAGTTACGGCTATATTCCCGGTGTTTCACGCTGGAGTCCGTTCCACGGCTCTGCTTATGCAGTTGTTGAGTCGCTTTCAAAGCTGCTTGCAATCGGCGCAAACCCGATGACAGCAAGACTTACATTCCAGGAATATTTTGAAAGACTTAAAGATGTTCCTTCCCGTTGGGGTAAACCTGCCGCAGCACTCCTCGGTGCTATGCAGGCTCAACTCAAGCTCGGACTTCCGTCAATCGGCGGTAAGGACAGTATGTCGGGTACATTTGAGGATATTGATGTTCCGCCTACACTCGTAAGCTTTGCCGTTGCAATGACAAAGGCCTCAAAGACAATTTCAACAGAATTCAAGAACGCAGGTTCAAAGGTTATCTTTGTTCCCGTTCCCGAAAATAAAGAAACACTTATGCCTGTATGGGATAAGCTTATCGAAATGTACAACGCTGTTTATGCTCTCTGCGAGGACGGCAAGGTGCTTTCTGCATCGGTTGTTAAAGAGGGCGGTACTGCCGCAAGCGTATGTAAGGCTTGCTTCGGTAACGGATTTGGCTTTAAGTTTGCAAACGAACTCACAAATGACGAGCTTTTCGCTCCGCTTTCGGGTTCGCTTGTTATCGAACTTGCAGACGGTGCAGAGCTTTCAAACGATGTTCTTCACTATGACCTCGGTACTGTTACAAACGATGCAAAGATTACGGTAAACGGCAAGGAAATCGAACTTTCCGCACTCCTCGAAAAGTGGACTGCTCCGCTTGAAAAGGTATTCCCGACAAAGGCTGAAGTGCCTGAAATCGAAGTTGATGTTCCGCTTTACAGCGAGAGAAATACATCTTCACCTGCAATCAAGGTTGCAAAGCCTACTGTATTTATCCCTGTATTCCCGGGTACAAACTGCGAGGTTGATACGGCAAGAGCATTTGAAAAAGCAGGTGCAAATGTTGAAATGCTCATCGTCAAGAACCTTTCTTCAAACGATATCGAGGAAACAATTGACGAAATGGAAAAGCTCATTGCAAAGTCACAGATGATTATGCTTCCGGGCGGTTTCTCAGGCGGTGACGAGCCTGACGGTTCAGGTAAGTTCATTGCAACAACATTCCGCAACCCGAGAATTGCAGAGCAGGTTAACAACCTTCTCAAGAATCGTGACGGTCTTATGCTCGGTATCTGTAATGGATTCCAGGCTCTTATCAAGCTCGGACTTGTTCCTTACGGCGAAATCAGAGAGCTTAAAGCAAATGATCCGACGCTCACATTCAACACAATCGGCAGACATATTTCACATATGGCTTATACAAGAGTTACTTCCGTTAAGTCACCGTGGTTTGCAAATGTCAACGCAGGCGATGTGTTTGCTGTTCCCGTGTCACACGGTGAGGGCAGATTTATGGCTGATGTTGAAACTGTAAAAGAACTTGCAAAGAACGGTCAGATTGCAACACAGTATGTTGACCTTGCCGGCAACCCAAGCAGCGACATTGAGTTCAACCTCAACGGTTCTGTTTGCGCAATCGAGGGTATCACATCACCTGACGGCAGAGTTCTCGGTAAAATGGGACACAGCGAGAGAAAGGGCGAAAACCTTTACAAAAATGTTCCTTTTGCAAAAGACCAGCAGATTTTTGAAAGCGGCGTAAAATACTTCAAGTAATTTATAACCGAATATTTTATATAAAAACTAAGGACATCCGTTTTTTCGGATGTCCTTGTTGTTTGTGCGGTATAGTACGCAATAATATTGTACTGTTATTGTAGCGGCGAACGAGGTTCGCTACTACTGTATGGCAGTAGTATTGTGACATTAAAATATAATTGGCAATGTTACGCTCGGGCATTTATAGCTTTGCATTTGTAAAACTGTCTGCACGAACGGGGGACGGCGACACGCCGTTAGTAAATGCCTTGTACGGTGACTTCGCCTGAATTGATAAGTTTAGTGGTTTTGTCGGGAAGCTCTGCAATAAGCTCGCCGTCAGGGTTTACTTCCACAGCTTTTGCGGTAACGGACTTTCCGTCTTTGGTGAATGTTATATCTCTGCCGACTGTTGCGCAAAGGCTTGTGTATTCCTTTAATGCGACAGGGGAAAGCTTTAAATCGTTTTTGATGAATTCCTCTTCAATGTGGTTAAGCACACAGGCAAAGAATTTATTCTTGTCAAAATGACCGCCTGTTGCAAGATAAATTGAAGTTGCCTTTTCCTTTATGTCATCGGGAAAATCCTGAGTATCGGCATTGATTCCGATGCCTGTAATTACATATTCTACGGCGTCAAATTCGGCACTCATTTCGGTTAGAATACCGACAAGCTTTTTCTTGCCGATGATGATGTCGTTCGGCCATTTTATACGGCAGTCAAGTCCCGTGAATTCTCTGATTGCCTTGCAGACTGCAAGACCTGCAAGAGGGGTGATTGACGATACCTCTGACGGGGCAATCTTTGGTCTTAACAAAAACGAAAAGGTGATGCTGTCATCCTTTTTTGCTTTCCAAACTCTGCCGAGTCTGCCCTTGCCCTGAGTTTGTTCTCTGGCAACGGCAACCGTGCCGTTTTCGCAACCGTCTGCACCCAGCTTTTTGAGGTAATCGTTTGTTGAACCCACCTCGTCAAGGACGATGAGTTTTTTGCCGATTACGGAGGTTTTCAGATATTTTTCGATTGCAGGCTCGTTGAGGTGTGGGGGATAGGCAACAAGGCGGTATCCACGGTTTGTTACAGAGTCAATCTTGTAGCCCTGTTCCTTGAGACTGTTAATCGCTTTCCACACTGCCTGTCTTGACACACCAAGCTGTTCGGAAATTTCACTGCCCGAAACATAGCCGTCTGTTTTTGTTAAAAGTTCAATAATTTTCTTTTGCATAACATCACCGATTTTAAAATTTAATGTAAAAAATTACGGACGATTCTAAATAAAATCGCCCGTTTTTGAATGTTAATTATTTACTTTTGTTTGCCGCAACAATTTTCTTGACTGCAATGCTTACTGCCGAACCGACAACAAAGCAAGCAATGATTTCAAGAATGCAGTTGATTGAAAGAGCAGGGATAACCACGGCTGTGATTACATTAAGTCCCATAACTTCGATACTGCCGAAAAGGATTGCCATAAAGCCAAGGAAGAAGGCTGTGTTCATAACAGGGCAGAGTATAGTAGCGATAAGGTCGTTAAGATTGAACTTGCCTACAGTTTTACCTTCAAATACCTTGCCCAGACCTTTTGCGATAAGTCCTGTGAACCAACCCATAAGAGCTCGTGCAACAACACAAATTATAAAGGTGTAAAACCAGTTGATTGAAAGCATTGCCGTGCCGAATGTGTCCATACCAAAGCATTGTACAAAGCTTGTGATACCAAAGAGTGTGCCGAGAATCAATCCTGCTGTAGGACCGAGAACGGTTGCACCGATTGCAATCGGGATGCAAAGGAATGAAATGGAAAGCGCACCGATCTTCAGATATCCGAGCGGTGTGAGCGCCATTACAAGCGTCAATGCGATAAGCACTGCAAGAATAACCATTCTTTGCACCTTTGAAAAGTTTCCTGTCTTATTCATAAAAAATTCCTCCTGCTGTTTCCCTGCTCATTTTCCGCAGGTGAAACGCAAATAATATTTACAAAGGGAGAACCCCATTGCATCAAATTAATAATTCAAAAACAAGTTGTATATTAAATTGTCTTTATTTTTTATTTCTCTCGTAAATAATTTTTAGTCCGTCAAGAATAATATTCTCATCAAAGATAATATCGTGACGGCAGTTTTTGATTGCAAGCGGAGCAAGACCGCCTGTTGCAATAACCTTGCATTCTGTCTTGCATTCCTCGTTAAACATATCAACCATTCCGTCAAGCATACAGGCTGTTCCGAACATAATTCCCGAACGAATGCAGTCGGATGTGTTTGATGAAATTACCTTCTTTGGAGCTTTCATATCAACCGATGACAGCAATGCGCCGTGATTTGTGAGTGCGTCAAGCGAAATTCCCATACCGGGGGCAATTGCACCGCCGTGATACGCGTTGCTTGCGTCAACATAGACAATTGCGGTTGCAGTTCCCATAAAAATCATAATGAGAGGACCGCCGTATTTTTCACACGCTCCCACACAGCCGGCAACGATATCTGCGCCCAAGGTTTCGGGATGTTCTATCTTGATGTCAAGACCTGTCTTGAGCCCCGGACCTATGAGCAGACTTTTTTTGCCTGTAACGGTCATAATCGCACTTCTGAGGTTATATGTAAATTTCGGAACAACAGAGCTTATAATAGCGCCGTCAATGCTTTTTGCATCGATGTTGTAAATCTGCAAAAATGTGAAAAGTTCAACGGCAAGCTCGTCGCTTGTTTTGTTTTCATCGGTTGAAAAACGGAGTTTGAATTTTAAATTATCTCCGTCAAAAATGCCGAGCTTGACATTGGTGTTTCCGACATCGGCCGCAAGCAGCATTGCTGTTCCCTCCAAACGGTTTTTATAAATATGCTTTTACAAAAGTTTAGATTTAATCGTATTTTACTTTGCTTATTATATCATAAAAAATTATTTCTTCAAGGGTGAATTTAAGGAATTTATCCGATTTTTGGAAAATCCGAAAAAATTGTTGAAATTTGCGTTGGATTGTGTATAATTAAAATAGGTGTGTATAACACGGTCATGTATTACGCAAAATTCTGAAAGGAATGGTTTATTAAATGGACAGTTCAGAAATCAAGCAGCTCCGAATTCTTGCCGCAAGGTCAAGAATGGGCGCAATTCTCGGCACTTACCACGCCAAATCAGGTCATCCCGGCGGATCGCTTTCGGCAGCAGATATTTTCACATATCTCTACTTTAAGGAAATGAATGTTGATCCTAAAAATCCCGATATGCAGGACAGAGATCGTTTTGTTCTTTCAAAAGGTCACTGCTGTCCGGCTCTTTATGCAACACTTGCACTCAAGGGCTTTTTTGAATGGGACGAGCTTACAAAGCTCCGTCATGTAGGCGCTATGCTTCAGGGACATCCCGATATGAAGGGTACTCCCGGTATTGATATGAGTACAGGCTCACTCGGTCAGGGCATTTCGGCTGCCTGCGGTATGGCACTTGCGGCTAAGCTTGATAACAAGAGCTATCGCACATATACAGTTCTCGGTGACGGTGAAGTTGAAGAAGGTCAGGTTTGGGAGGCTGCAATGTTTGCCGCTCACAACAAGCTTGACAATCTCGTTGTAATTGTTGACCAGAACGGACTTCAGATTGACGGTACTGTTGAAGAGGTTGCAGGCATTGAACCTCTTGATAAAAAGTTTGAAAGCTTTGGCTTTGAAGTAATCAAAATTGACGGTCACGACTTCAATCAGATTGAATCGGCTCTCGAAAAGGCTAAGACAGTAAAGGGCAAGCCTACTGCAATTCTTGCCAAGACAATCAAGGGCAAGGGCGTTTCATTTATGGAAAATCAGGTTGGCTGGCACGGCACTGCTCCCAACAAGGAACAGTATGAACAGGCTACTGCCGAGCTTCAGGCTGAAATTGACAGATTGGAGGGCAACTGCTGATGGCACAGGTAATTAAAAAGGCTACAAGAGAAAGCTTTGGCATGGCTCTTTGTGAGCTTGCAAAGACAAATAAGGACATTATTGTTTTTGATGCAGACCTTGCAGCTGCTACAAAGACAGGAATTTTTAAAAAAGAGTTTCCCGAAAGATTTTTTGACTGCGGTATTGCCGAGGGCAATATGGTAGGCGTTGCGGCAGGTATGGCAGCGGCAGGCAAAATTCCGGTTGCCGCATCATTTGCAATGTTTGCAACAGGCAGAGCATTTGAGCAGATTCGCAACTCGGTTGCTTACCCTCATCTTAATGTAAAAATTGCCGGCAGTCACGCAGGTATTTCAACAGGTGAAGACGGTGCTACTCATCAGTGTCTTGAAGATATCGGCATTATGCGTACAATTCCGGGTATGGTTGTCCTTAACCCTGCCGATCACTACGAGATGATGGCCGCTACAAAGGCTGCAATTGAGTACAACGGTCCTGTTTATATCCGTCTCGGCAGACTTGCTGTTGACAGTTTTAATGATCCCGATACCTATACATTTGAACTCGGCAAGGGTATTACTCTCCATGAGGGCAACGATGTGGCTGTTATTGCAACAGGACTTGTTGTAAACGAGGCTTTAAAGGCTGTTAAGGAACTTGAGGCTGAGGGCATCAACGCTCGTCTTATTAACATCCATACAATAAAGCCTATCGACAGAGATATCATCATTAAGGCTGCAAAGGAAACAGGCAGAATCATCACCGTTGAGGAACACAATATTATCGGCGGTCTCGGTGACGCTGTTTGTGATGTTGTAAGTGCAGAGTGTCCTGTTAAGGTTACAAAGATCGGTGTGAACGATCGTTTCGGTTACAGCGGTCCGGCTCTTGAGCTTCTTGACAAATTCGGTCTTACACAGCCGCACCTTGCAAAGGTTGTCAGAGATGTTGTTAAAGAGGGCAAATAATTTCTGAATTAATTTAATAATTGCAAAATATTAACGGTCGGTTTGTTCAAGCCGACCGTTTTTTGTATGTACCGTTCAAGAATAAAAAGCAAAGGGCGGATATCGCAAAAAACGGCAGCCGCCCTTTTTATATTAAAACATCCTCAGCAATAAGCCGAATGGGGCTTTAGTCAGCGTGCTTTATCAGCAGCCGCAGCCACAGCTGTTGTTGTCACAACCACAGCCGCCGTTGTTTCCGCCGCAACAGCAGAGAACGATGATAAGAAGAATAATCCATGAGCAGCAACCGTTGCCGTTACCAAAGTTACACATACGCTTACCTCCTTTCGTTTACACTACATATTATTGCAAAAGGAGAAATGTGTGACATCAAAAAATGACGGCTGCGAAAATATTCGTAACCGTCATCAATTGTAATGATTTAATTAAACATTGAATCTGAAAAGAACGACATCGCCGTCTTTCATAACATAGTCCTTGCCTTCACTGCGGACAAGACCTTTTTCTTTTGCGGCTGTCATACTTCCGCAGGCGATAAGGTCGTCATATGCGATAACCTCGGCTCTGATAAATCCACGCTCAAAATCCGAGTGAATTTTGCCTGCTGCCTGAGGTGCTTTTGTTCCTTTTTTGATTGTCCATGCACGAACCTCCTGTTTGCCGGCTGTAAGGTAGGAGATAAGTCCGAGAAGTGCATAGCATTCCTTGATAAGTCTGTCAAGACCGCTTTCCTCAAGTCCCATATCGGCAAGGAACATTTCCTTTTCTTCCTTGTCCATTTCAACGATTTCTTCCTCAATCTGAGCACAGATTGGAAGAACGCCGGCGTGTTCCTCGGCGGCAATCTTCTGAACAGCCTTGTAGCCCTCGTTTGAGTCGATGCCGTTTGAGAAATCCTCGTCGCTCATATTTGCGGCATAGATAACAGGCTTGTTTGTGAGAAGCGCAACCTCTGAAAGAATTGCTTTTTCGTCATCGTCACATTCAACACTTCTTGCAGGCTTGCCCTCGTTGAGTGCGGCAAGAACTCTTTCAAAAAGGTCGATGTCTTTCTGATACTTTTTATCGCCCTTGAGCATTTTCTTTGTCTTGTCAATTCTGCGTTCGAGCATTTCAACATCGGAGAGAATAAGCTCAAGATTAATTGTTTCAATGTCACGGGCAGGATTGATGTTGCCTTCAACATGGATAATGTCATCGTTTTCAAAGCAACGGACAACATGAACGATAGCGTCACATTCACGGATGTTTGAAAGGAACTTGTTGCCGAGTCCCTCGCCCTTTGATGCACCCTTTACAAGACCTGCAATATCTACAAATTCAATTGATGCAGGAGTATATTTGTCAGGATCATACATTTCCGCAAGTTTATCAAGTCTCTTGTCCGGAACTGCAACAACACCGATATTCGGTTCAATTGTGCAGAAAGGATAGTTTGCACTTTGAGCACCTGCATCTGTAATTGCGTTAAAAAGAGTACTTTTGCCGACATTTGGAAGTCCGACGATTCCGAGTTTCATTTATTTTCACCTCAAATAATATTCGGGCAATGCTTGCCTATTTTCACTGAATATTGTATTATTATATCGTATGGATACTTACTCTGTCAATTCACAGACGAGTAATGCACACTTTGTTAAGTATATCACATAAAATTGCTTTAAACAATAAGAAAGGAAATTTTTATGAGCGAAATAAATACATATTCTGTAACAATTAAGGTTGAAGAAGAAAATCTTGCCGTTTCAATGGGCAGCGGCAGTCTTTGTGTGCTTGCAACTCCGTGCGTTGTGGCTCTTATGGAAAATGCCGCCGCAGCTCTTGCAGACAAGGTTCTTGACAACGATGAGCTTACAACAGTAGGTACAATGATTTCAATTGAGCACACAAGCCCTACTCCTCTCGGTGCTGAGGTTACGGCAACAGCCGTTCTCAAAAGCATTGACGGCAGAATGTTTAATTTTGAAGTTTTTGCCGAAGATAAAAAGGGTGAAATTGCAAGAGGCACTCACACAAGAGTAAGCGTAAAATCAGAAAAATTTCAGATGAAGGCGGACAGCAAGTTTGATGAATAAGTACAAATATTATCTGTTTGACCTTGACGGCACAATCAGCGAGAGCGCATTGGGCATAAGAGAGTCACTTGAAAACGCAATTAAAAGTATGGGCAAGCCGTTACCGAATCTTGACGATTACACATTGTACATCGGACCGCCGTTGCTCGATACATTCCGCAATATCTGCCATTTCAATGAGGAAGAATCGGCAAGAGGCGTTGAGATTTATCGTGAATACTACAACACCAAGGGCAAGCTTGTGAACAAGCTTTATGACGGCATTGACAGGGTTCTTGCAGAGCTTAAAAGCAGCGGTGCAAAGCTTGCCGTGTGTTCGTCAAAGTATGAAAAGTTTGCCGAAGAAATTACAGACCTTCTCGGTGTGCATGATATGTTTGACGCAATCTGCGGTTCAACACTTGACGGCAGTCGAAAAGATAAAAAAGACCTTATTCCGTATGCAGTTGAAAGACTTGGCGGCAGCCTTGAAAATGACAGAGAAAATATCGTCATGATAGGTGACACTTGGTTTGACACAAAGGGCGCAAGACTTTGCGGTGTTGATTTTGTCGGTGTTGAATATGGCTACGGCGACCTTGAAAGCATGAAAAAAGAGGGCGGCAGGGTGTTTGTGAAAACCACGGCTGAACTCTTGGATGTTCTTACAAAGTAAATAATTTGAAATCGGACAAACGGAATTATCCGAAGATTTTTCGCATACATTTTATCAGAGAATAAAATGTGCGGAGGATTTAAAATGTTCGTTTTCAATTTTAAAATCAAGGCTAAAAAAACAGTAATTTTGGCGGCGGTGCTGTCCGTAACAGCGGCAATAATATGTACAGCCGTCACGGTTGCAATAAATTCACGGTTGCCCGATACAGCCGTAAGTGACAAAACAGGGGAATATTCTCTTGTACTTAATGACGGTGAGGAGAAAAAATTCCTTGAACAGTTCGGAGTTGAAACCGCCGACGCAAAGCCTGAGAAAAGGTCGGTTGTAATTCCGTCGGATTTTAATAAATATTATGAGGAATACAACGAACTACAGAAGAAAATCGGACTTGACCTCGCAAAATTTAAAGGCAAAGAGGTTACGGAGATTACAGTTCCCCTGGAAAAGCCAAAGGATAACAATGCCGTTTTGCTTGTTTACAAAAACAGGGTAATCGGCGGACACATTACAAACGGAGAATACGGCAGTAAAAATCTGCCGTTTGTTGATTAAGATGGAAAGACTCGATAAAATTATTTCGTCACAAAGAGCCGATGGCAGAAAAGAGGTTCAAAAGCTCATAAAAAGCGGTGCGGTTCTTGTGAACGGAAAAATCTGTAAAAAGCCTGATACAAAGGTTGACCCCGACAAGGATGAAATTGTTGTGGACGGACAGGCTTTGAATTACAGCAAATACATATATATAATGATGAACAAGCCTGCAGGAGTTGTGTCGGCAACCGAGGACAGGCAGTTTAAGACTGTTATTGATATTATCCCCGAAGATATGAAACGAAAGGGACTTTTTCCCGTCGGCAGACTTGACCGTGATACGGAGGGACTGCTTCTTATTACAGATGACGGTGACTTTGCGCACAGCATTACCTCGCCTAAAAAGCATGTGGACAAGAAGTATGTTGCAAAGCTTGACGGAGAAATCACAGAAGATACCGTAAAGGCTTTTTCTGACGGAATTGAGTTCTCTGACGGTACGAAGTGTCGCAGTGCCGTGCTTGAATGTGACGAAAATGATAAAAAAACAGGAATTGTCACAATTTGTGAGGGTAAATATCATCAGGTTAAAAAAATGTTTTTGTGTTGTGGATTAAAAGTTGTGCATCTTCAACGAATTTCAATAGGCGGTTTGTATCTTGATAGCAATTTGCACATAGGCGAGTGCAAATTGTTAACGGATTTGGATAAAAAGTCGGTTTTTATCGGCAATATACACTAAAAAATGCATCTGAATTTTATCCTGTGTCGGTTTTAAATAAAATAATGCATATATCTTTGGTCAATTTCGGTATGGTCAAATTGTGCGAAAAGTGGTATATTAATGTATGTAATAAAGCTAAGGACTTTATCGTTATCGACTAATTGGAGGTTTATACACAATGGCAAATGTTTCATTAAGACATGTTTACAAGATTTATGACGGCGGTGTAACTGCTGTTACAGACTTCAATCTTGAAATTGCCGACAAAGAATTCATCATTCTCGTTGGCCCTTCAGGTTGCGGTAAATCAACAACCCTCAGAATGATTGCAGGTCTTGAGGATATTTCAAAGGGTGAGCTTTACATCGGCGATACACTCGCAAACGATGTTGCTCCTAAGGACAGAGATATCGCAATGGTATTCCAGAACTATGCTCTTTATCCTCATATGACTGTATATGATAATATGGCATTCGGTCTTAAACTCCGTAAGTTCTCTAAGGAAGAGATTAAGAGAAGAGTTGAAGAGGCTGCAAGAATCCTTGGTATCGAGCAGTATCTTGACAGAAAGCCAAAGGCTCTTTCAGGCGGTCAGAGACAGCGTGTTGCTCTCGGTCGTGCTATCGTTCGTAACCCGAAGGTATTCCTTCTTGACGAACCGCTTTCAAACCTTGATGCTAAGCTCCGTGCTCAGATGAGAACAGAGATTTCAAAAATTTATCAGCGTCTCGGCACAACATTTATCTATGTAACCCATGACCAGACAGAGGCTATGACAATGGGTACAAGAATTGTTGTTATGAAAGACGGTTTCATTCAGCAGGTTGATACTCCTCAGCATCTTTATGATATGCCTTGCAATATGTTTGTTGCCGGATTTATCGGTTCACCCCAGATGAACTTCATTAACGCTGTTCTCTCTAAGAACGGCGGCAAGTATACTCTTGATTTTGACAAGTATCATGTTCCTGTTCCGGAGTCAAAGGTCAATGCTGACCTCGACAACTATGTTGGCAAGGAAGTTGTTTTGGGCATCCGTCCTGAGCATGTTCACGATGAGCCTGAAGAAATTGCTAAGGCTGAGTGTCTTCTCAAAGCCAATGTTGATGTTACCGAGCTTATGGGCGCTGAAATTTATCTCTATGTAAATATCAACGGTACACCTATCACAGCTCGTGTTGAACCTACTTCAACAGCTAAGCCGGGCGACGAAATTGAGATTGCTTTCGACCTCAGCAAGATTCACATCTTTGATAAGGATACTGAGAAAACAATCACAAACTGATTATAATTTAATTTGTATTTTACGGCGGAGCGTTATGCTCCGCCGTCTTTGCGTTTGCAGAAAGAAAACGATTGTTGCCGTAAGCGCAATAATTTTCAAAACCCATTTGCGTTTAAATTTTATAATTGATTAACCGTGATGAATAGATGTTTTTCGTATTTTGTCACAAAACCAACACAATGTTGTGATATATTAAAAAACAAATAAGACTTTGTAACAATTGTTTAATTTTGCTTTCAAAACTGTAACTTGTTGCTGATTATGCAAATTCTCTAAAAAAATTCAAGAAAAATTGTAAATAGAGGTTGATTTTTTTCTCGTTTTTGTGTAATATGTATATGAGACAGATTGTATTTTATTGAACTCTTTTACAATCACAATATATAACTGCGGAGAAAACGAGGTAAAAATTTATGTCAAACAGATTATTTCAAGGTATTGTACACCAGATGAAAGACGCAATCGACAGAACGATTGGCGTAATTGACGAGACTTCGGTTGTTATTGCCTGCTCCGAGCTTGGAAAAATCGGCGAGGTAAACGAGAGCGTTAATTCCGAAACACTCAGCTCAACAGCACCGTTTGTTGTGAACGGATATACATACAGATCTTTCGGCAGCAATGCAAAGTATGATTATGCAGTATTTGTTCAGGGTACCGATGAGTATGCTCAGAAGTACGCTCAGCTTTTGTCGGTTTCTTTTGCAAGCATCAAGCAGTATTATGACGAAAAGTATGATCGTTCAAACTTTATTAAGAATGTTATTCTTGACAACATTCTTCCGGGTGACATTTACCTTAAAGCAAGAGAGCTTCACTTTAACAGCGAGGTTTCCCGTGTGTGTCTGCTTATTAAAATTGTTTCAAAAACAGATGTTTCCGCTTATGATATAGTTCAGAATCTTTTCCCGGACAAGTCAAAGGACTTTGTTATAAACATTAACGAGGTTGAAATTGCACTTGTTAAGGAAATTAAACCCGACACAGAGAGCCGTGACCTTGAAAAGCTTGCAAGCTCGATTTCAGACACACTTTCGAGCGAGTTCTACACACACTGTGTTGTCGGCATCGGCACAACGGTTACAGGCATCAAGGATCTTGCAAGAAGCTTTAAGGAGGCTCAGTCGGCTCTTGAGGTTGCAAAGGTATTTGACACAGACCGTACAATCGTAAGCTATGATAACCTCGGCATTGCCCGTCTTATCTATCAGCTTCCCACAACATTGTGTGAAATGTTCCTCAAAGAAGTTTTCAAGCGTGGTTCAATTGAGAGCCTTGATCAGGAAACTCTCTTTACAATCCAGCGTTTCTTTGAAAACAACCTCAATGTTTCCGAAACATCAAGAAAGCTTTTTGTACACAGAAACACTCTTGTGTACAGACTTGAAAAAATTAAAAAGCTCACAGGTCTTGACCTCCGTGAGTTTGAGGACGCAATCGTGTTCAAGGTAGCTCTTATGGTTAAGAAATACCTCAACGCAAGTCCTACAAAATACTGATTTGGTTAAAGTGTGCCCGAGCACAGTGTCTTGCTGTGCTCTGGGCGTTTTGACTTTTTATGAGTATTTGTACAATAACTACAAAACAAAGGTGACTTTATGATTGATTTTATAAATGTGTCTAAAACATACCCTAATGGCACTCATGCTCTCTACGGTATTACGCTGAGTATTGATAAGGGCGAGTTTGTATTTATTGTCGGTGCATCGGGCGCAGGCAAGAGTACATTTCTTAAACTCATTATGCATGAGGAAACTCCGACATCGGGCAAAATCGTTATCAACGACACTGATGTTACAAAGCTGAGAAGGAGCAAGGTTCCTTATATGCGCCGTCATATGGGCATTGTTTTTCAGGATTTCAGACTTATTGACAAGATGAATGTTTTCGACAATGTTGCGTTTGCGATGCGTGCTGTCGGAAAACCTTCGGCAGTAATTAAAAAGCGTGTTCCGTATGTGCTTGAGCTTGTCGGTCTTAAAGATAAGATGAAAAACAGGCCGAGTGAACTCTCGGGCGGTGAGCAACAGCGTGTAAGCCTTGCAAGAGCCCTTGTGAATAACCCCGAAATTATTATTGCCGATGAGCCGACAGGTAATGTTGACCCCGAGATGTCACACGAAATCATTGAGCTTCTCAATGAAATTAACGCAACAGGCACAACCGTTATTGTTGTAACGCATGAACATGACCTTGTTCGTGAGTTTGACAGACGAGTTGTTGTTCTTGACCACGGAAAAATTAAGAGCGACACCAAGGATTTGTTTGTTAAAGATGACTATACTGACGATTACGGTGATAACAGCGGTGAAGAAGAAAATACACCGGATTATCCCGATAATGCAGTGGTTGTTCCGGAATAATGCGTTTGCGCAAATAGGATTTTGAAAGGATTTTTGATATGACCGGATTTGGTTATTTAGCAAAAGAAGGTTTCAAAAATGTGTGGAACAACCGTATTATGAGTATCGCTTCTGTCTGCGTACTTATAAGCTGTCTTGTTCTCACAGGTGCGGCGGCACTTTTTTCGATGAATGTTGACAATGTTGTTGAATCTGTCGGCAAGTCAAACGAAACCTCAGTTTATGTTAAAGACGGATATTCACAGCTTGAGGCTGTTTATGTAGGAAAAGAAATTGAAAAGCTTGACAATGTTGAGTCGGCAACCTTTCTTTCAAAGGAAGATGCGATAAAGCAGTATAAATCTACTCTCGGTGATGATCTTTTTGCCGAGATGCAGGGCAGAAACAAACTCCCCGATTCTTTCATTGTAGTTATGAAGGACTTGTCGAAATATGACGATACTGTTGCTCAGATTAAAAAAATTGACGGTGTTGACAGCATAAGCAACCACCGTGAGCTTGCAAAGAAGCTTACGGACATCAGCAATCTTGTCAATATGATTTGTATTGCGGTTGTTTGTGCGCTGACAATCATTTCAATTTTCATCATTGCCAACACAATTCGTGCAACAATGTATTCACGAAGATTTGAAATCAGCATTATGAAATCGGTTGGTGCAACGAACTCGTTTGTCCGCTGGCCGTTTCTTATTGAAGGTATGATAATCGGACTTATTTCCGCAATTGTTTCAACAGGCGCAATTGCAATCCTCTATGAGACTGCACAGGCTCTTGTTTATCAGATTGTTCCGATTGATTTCATTCCGATTAACAATGTCATCTGGATTACAGGCGGCTTGTTTGCAATTGCAGGTATTGTTATCGGCTTCTTCGGCAGCTTTATTTCAATCAGAAAATACCTTAAAATGGAAGGTAACGAAATACTCGGTTGGTAATCCCGACAGAAATCTTAAAGGAGGAGATTACAATGAACAAATTAAAAAGAATTTTATGTGCAATGCTCTGCGTATGCATGATTTCAATTCCAATGGCAATACCGACTACTGTTTCTGCTGAGGACAGCATCTCAGACCTTGAACAACAGCTTCAGCAGCTTGAACAGGAAAACGAAAAGTATCAGAAGATTCTTGATGATACAAAGTCTGACATCGCAGAAAAGGAAGAGTACAAGAGCGCCCTTGTAAGCAAGGTTCAGGTTCTTGATGAAAAAATTGCAGTAACCCGTGAGAAAATTTCAAGCCTTAACGATGATATTAAGGAAAAGCAGGACGCTTATGACAAGGGACTTTCGGAAGTTGAGGATCAGTTTGACGCACTTGCAAACAGACTCAGAATTCTCTATATGTCAGGCAATGCAACCGACCTTGAAATCATTTTCGGTGCAAAGGATTTTTCTGACCTTATTGATAAGATGGAGCTTGTAAAGAGCCTTGCAAACAGCGACAAGGAGCTTATCAGCGAAATCCAGACAAAGCTGGACGAGCTCAGCACCAAGAAGAAATCCCTTGAGGCTGACAAGAAAGACCTTGAAACTCAGCAGGCGTCATTGAAGTCGGATCAGGACGAGTTTAATAAACTCATTTCCGATAATGACGAGATTCTTAAAAATCTTTACGCATCAAATTCCGAGGCGCAGAATTCCCTGGAAAGTGCGGCTTTGCAGAGTGATGAGATTGAAGCTAAAATCAGCCAGTACTATGCCGCTCAAAAGGCTGCTGCGGAACACGCTGCTCAGGCTTCACAGAGCTCAAGCTCAAGCGGTTCATCAAGCAGCTCTTCAAGCAGTTCATCAAGCGGCTCAAGCAGTTCAGGTTCATCAAGCTCAGGTTCATCATCTGTAATTGTTCCGTCGGGTTCGGGCTTTGCATGGCCTACACCGGGCTTTGTAAGCCGTTCATCTGAATGGTTTGAGGACAGAGAAGTTTATAACCACGGCGGAATTGATATTGCCGGCGCAGGCATCATGGGAACTCCTGTTGTTGCGGCTGCCGACGGTACTGTTGTTGCAACCAACAGCAGTTGTACACACAACTGGGGCAAGAGCTACAGCTGCGGCTGCGGCGGCGGTTATGGTAACTATGTAATGATCAGCCACGCGGGCGGTAAGATGACAGTTTACGGTCACCTTACAAGTCTTACAGTAAGTTCAGGTCAGTCTGTTTCTAGAGGACAGGTTATCGGCTATGTCGGTTCAACAGGTAACTCAACAGGACCTCACCTCCACTACGAATGCCGTCTTAACGGTGTAAGATACAACCCGATGTCTGAGTATCCGTACATGTGATAATTTCTTTGATACATACACAATTTGATAATTAATTTAAAAGCCTTCGCATATACTTAAATAAGTAAATATGCGGAGGTTTTTGTTTTGATTACTTCATTGAATGTTGTGTTTCCCGAAAAATGCGGGAAAATAAGGGGATTTTTTAACAGGCTGAGAGGGGACAAGGTGTGCGTTGAAATCAAAAGGGCAAGGGGCGTAAGCGTAAAACAGCTTACATACATCTGTCGCAGACAAAAGGTCAATCTCAATAAAATTGACAGGGCAATCGGCAATCAGCGTACAAGACTTTTGTGTTGCGAAGAAATGACTTTCCCAAATGACAGCGGTTACAAGCGTTTTTACTCGCCGTTTTTTTCGGCAAGACTTTGTACAAATATGGCGCTTTATGCCCTCAGCAAATTTGATACTCCCGAAAGGCTGACGGTCGGAATTTATGATCCCGACGCTCAATGCACCGACCTTGTTTCATTTGTGTTGAAATATACGGGCAATGTCTGTATTATCACAGACAACGAAGATGTGTTCTATGATGAGCTGAATACCATTGCCGAAGAAACAGGTGCGTGTGCCGTTGTTACTCACCACCGTGAACAGCTTTCAAATTGTGACCTTGTCATTGCACCGTTTGAAATTGAAGAAAATCTGCCTGTAAGAAATGATGCGGTCATCCTCACAAACGGCAGACCTAAGGAAAATATAAAGGGCTTTGTGTATTTTCGCTATTGCTTTAAAATGCCGAACGGTTTCGCACTTTTGCGGCCTGAGGGATTGTCGGAGGAATACTTCTGCTCAGCACTCTACACACTCGGTTCACAGTACGAACTCGGTTCAATTGTTCCCGATTTGTGCCGTAATGATACAGAGGCGCAGACAGTGAAATCTCTTTGCAGTTATCTTGCCCGTTTTGCTTGACAATCGGTGTGAAAAAAATTATAATAAATCTATATGCAGTTTTTTGCTGATATGAAAGAATTTTATACCGTATGCACGCTTGTGCAGGTGCGGTATTAACTGAAAGGAACGATATAAAATGGCAGCTAAACCAACAATGCTTACTGCGGAAGGTCTTAAAAATCTTGAAGAGGAACTTGCAGAATTAAAAAATGTCAAGCGTAAAGAAATTGCAGAGAAAATCAAGGTAGCCCGTTCCTACGGCGACTTGTCCGAGAACAGTGAATATGATGATGCAAAGAACGAGCAGGCTATTATGGAGGCAAGAATCGCTACTATCGAGTCTATCCTCAAAACTGCTCAGATTATTGATGAGTCCGAAACATCTAACGATAAGGTACACCTCACTTCGGTTGTTACAATCGAAATGGTTGGCACAGACAGACAGATGACATACAAAATCGTTGGTTCGGGTTCTAACGAAACAAATCCCGCACAGGGCAAAATTTCAGACGAATCACCTGTCGGCAAGGCTCTTATGGACAGATGTGTTGGTGATGTTGTTGAGGTTGAAACTCCCGGCGGCGTAAAGGCATTTAAGATTCTTGAAATCTCAAAGTAATTTGTTTATCTATTGAATTTTAGCTGACGGATTCTGCTTTTGCAATCCGTCAGATTTATTGATGTTGAAAAGAGAGGAATGATTGGAAATGAGTCAGAAGCCACAGCAGACCGGCACAAGCGATGTTATCAAGGTCAGATACGAAAAGCTTGACGCCCTCAAAAAAGCAGGCAGAGATCCGTTTGTAATTACAACAAGTGCCCGTGATGTTCTCACGGAAACAATTAAAAACAATTTTGAAGAGTACGAAAATAAAGATGTATGCGTTGCAGGCCGTTTGCTTTCAAAAAGAGGCAAGGGCAAGGTTTCGTTTATGGACCTTTGGGATCGTTCGGGAAAAATCCAGATTTTTGCAAAGTTTGACGATCTCGGTGAAGAAGAATACGGTTTCCTTAAAAAGTGGGATATCGGTGATATCGTTGAAGTAAAGGGCTTTGTTTTCAAAACGCAAATGGGCGAAATTTCTGTTCATGCAAAAGAGGTTAAGCTCCTTTCCAAATCACTCAAACCCCTCCCCGAAAAGTATCACGGTCTTACAAATACAGACCTTCGTTACCGTCAGCGTTATGTTGACCTTATTATGAATCCCGAGGTAAAGGATACCTTTGTAAAGCGTTCAAAAATTATCGGTAGTATCCGCCGTTACCTTGACAATCAGGGCTTTATGGAGGTTGAAACTCCTATGCTCGTTGCCAATGCCGGCGGTGCGTCGGCTCGTCCGTTCCTTACTCACTTCAACGCTCTTGACGAGGATTTAAAGCTCAGAATTTCTCTTGAACTTTACCTCAAAAGACTTATCGTAGGCGGACTTGAAAAGGTTTACGAAATCGGCAGAGTATTCCGTAACGAGGGTGTTGACACCCGTCATAACCCTGAGTTTACTCTTATGGAGCTTTATCAGGCATATACCGACTACAACGGTATGATGGATCTTACCGAAAACCTCTATCGCCATGTTGCACAGGAGGTTCTCGGCACAACAACAATCACATACAACGGCATTGAAATGGATCTTGGCAAGCCGTTTGAGAGAATTACAATGCTTGACGCTGTTAAAAAGTATTCAGGCGTTGATTTCAACGAAATTCATTCTGATGAAGAGGCAAAGGCAATTGCTAAGGAAAAGGGTGTTGAGTTTGAAGAACGCCACAAGAAGGGCGACATCCTCAACCTTTTCTTTGAAGAATTTGCAGAAGAGCATATGATTCAGCCTACTTTCGTTATGGATCATCCGATTGAGATTTCTCCGCTTACAAAGAAGAAACCCGAAAATCCCGATTATGTTGAGAGATTTGAGTTCTTTATGAACGGCTGGGAAATGGCTAATGCATATTCAGAGCTTAACGATCCGATTGACCAGAGAGAGCGTTTTAAGGCTCAGGAGGCACTTCTCGCACAGGGCGATGATGAGGCTAACACAACCGATGAGGATTTCCTCAACGCACTTGAAATCGGTATGCCTCCGACAGGCGGTATCGGCTTTGGTATCGACAGAATGTGTATGCTCCTCACAGATTCAGCTGCAATCCGTGATGTTCTCCTCTTCCCGACAATGAAACCCTTGAATGGTGTAAAGGACGAAAATGGTGTAAACAAAACCGAGTCCGAAGCGCCAAAAGCCGAGCCGGAAAAGATCGACTTCTCTAAAGTAGAGATCGAGCCTTTGTTCAAGGATTTCGTGGACTTTGAGACATTCAGCAAGTCCGATTTCCGGGCAGTCAAGGTGCTTGCCTGCGAAGCCGTACCGAAGTCCAAGAAGCTGCTTAAATTCACGCTGGACGACGGTACAGGCGAAAACAGGACGATTTTAAGCGGTATTCACGCCTATTACGAGCCGGAAGAACTGGTCGGAAAGACCTGTATCGCAATCGTCAATCTTCCGCCAAGACCGATGATGGGCATTGATTCCTGCGGTATGCTGATTAGTGCGGTACACCACGAAGAAGGCGAAGAAAAGCTCCATCTTCTGATGGTAGATGACCATATTCCGGCGGGCGCAAAGCTCTACTAAAACGAGATGTACTTCATTTTCCGAAAACCTCGGATTTTACACAAATACACCAATTTTACACCAATCGGTGCTAAAATCGGTGCAGCAACAAAAAAATCGCATAATTTTTAGTTTCACACCGCCCCTGAGAAGGTATAGCTTCTCAGGGGCTTCTGTATTTTCTCATAGTTTTTACTCGCCTCGTCGCAAACTATACCAATCTACGCTTTCCCAATATAATGAAGCTAATTGCAGAGGAAGGAGAGGATTGAGTATGAGCAATATTTTATCAGAGGTACACCCTGAGCTTGTTGCAGAATGGTCGGATAAAAACCTGCCGCTTACACCGGATAGAATTACATACGGCTCAAACAAAGTCGTTTGGTGGAAAGGCGCTTGCGGTCACGAATGGCAGACAAGTGTTAAAGCTCGTTCAAACGGCGAAAACTGCCCAATCTGCTCAGGCGCAAGAGTGATAGAGGGCGTCAATGATTTGGCAACGCTGAAGCCGGAACTGGCTGATGAATGGTCGAGTAAGAATGATCCGCTGAACCCGACAATGGTAACGACAGGCTCTCATAAGAAAGTGATTTGGCAGGATAAATATGGTCACGAATGGACAGCAACGGTTAAGAGCAGGGCGTTAAACGGTACAGGATGTCCGTATTGCTCCCATAATAAAATCTTAGTAGGATTCAATGACCTTGCCTCACAGCGCCCCCAAATCGCTTCTGAGTGGTCTGAGAGAAATTACCCACTAAAGCCTGATATGGTTACGGTCTTTGCAAATCGGAAGGTATGGTGGCGGTGCAGCAAAGGTCACGAATGGAACACGCTTATTTCCACTCGTTCAGGTGGAAGCGGGTGTCCTTATTGCAGCGGTCAACTTCTGCTGAAAGGATTTAATGATTTCGCTACGACACATCCTCAGCTTGCACAGGAATGGTCAGACCGGAATCTGCCCCTTACTCCTGATATGATAAACGAAAAGTCCCGCAGAAATGTCTGGTGGAAGTGCAGAGAGTGCGGGTATGAATGGCAGTCAGTCGTATATGCTCGTGTAAAAGGAACGGTATGTCCTGTCTGTGCAGATCGGGCGGTTATGACAGGGTATAATGATTTAGCAACGACGGATACACATCTTCTTTCGGAATGGGATTACGAGAGGAACAAAGATATTTTCCCAAACAAAATATCAAGGAATTCAATGCAGAGTGTATGGTGGAAGTGTTCGCTCGGACACTCGTGGAAGGCAAAAATTTCAGAAAGAGCGATTGAGGGAAAAGGCTGTAAGGTGTGTGAAAAAGACTATCTGACGGTTTTTCCAAAGCTGGCGGTTATGTATTATGCAGCGAAGAAGCACATAAAGGTACAGATGGATACGGATAAGATTATCGGCATACCTCTTGAAATATATTTACCTGAAGAAAAAGCAGCGATTGAAACGGTTAGTCGGACAGAGAATGTAGAAACCTTGAAAGCATATCTGTGCCGGAAGCGGGAGATCAAACTGATTAAAATCCCATATACATTAGGAAACAGCGAAATAGACTTCGCTATGAAAATCAAAAAAGCGTTTCGCAGCTTACATATTTTCATAACCTCGAATGAAGATGAGGATACAGTGTTTATCCGGCAGAGGTTTTTTGAATGGAGAAAAGGACAGATAAAATAAAGGAGACGATTTGATGAAAGACAGGCAATTTCATATCTATCTTGATGACGAGGAGTACGGACAAGTTTTGCAGGCGTTGATCGACCTTAAAAATAATCTGATAGCGCAAGGCAGATATACAGACGCAGTAGATGATGTCCTTATCAAATTTACAAAAGTACGAAAGAAAAAGATTACCGTCCAGTACATCTAAATAAAACCGCAACTATGCCGCTTGTTTCTCTACGGAGAAGCGGGCGGCTTTTTGTCGTTTCAGGAGCAATTTTCAAGGTCAAAAAAATTTTTTTCAAATTTTTTTCGGAAAAGGGGTGATTTTGGGTGTGCATTTTGCCCCCCTTTGTCCAAATGAGTGAAGGGGTTATTTTCCCGCAGGGGATTTCCCCCTTCAAAGTACCTTGAAAATTGAATAGACAGGCGCTAAGGACATTAGTTCTGATGAATAGCCCGAAGGTGGGTACGCCGTGACTTTTCCTATTGATATACGGAGAACGAGCGAGAATCCCCGACCTGAAATTCAGCTTGCTACTGAAACGGCAATGACAGTCAGAATGATAATGATACTTCTCTACGGAGCTGGCGGAGTACCCGGCAGAGGTGAGATTCCTATGATACGGTTTCGCAAACTGTAACCTTAGTGCTTCCCGTACAAAGCAAATCGCTTTCCGCAGGGGGTGTTGAGAACAAATACTGCGGTCTTTACATAGCCGCCTCTTATTGAGGCAGGCTGTGAAATCTATGAAAGGAGGTAAAGCCGGAGATGTCAAACTGCAAGACGATTGCGGTATGCAATCAAAAAGGCGGTGTGGGCAAGACCACGACTACGGTTAATTTAGGCGTCGGACTTGCTATGCAAGGAAAAAAAGTGCTTCTGATTGACGCTGATCCGCAGGGCGATTTAACGACCTGCCTCGGCTGGAGGGATACCGACAGTCTTTCCGTAACGCTGACAGAGAAGTTACAGGCGATCATATCGGAGCAGGAGCAAAATCCCTTTGACGGTATCCTGCAACATAAAGAGAAAGTAGACCTTGTACCGGCCAATCTCAGTCTATCGTCATTGGAAATGACGCTTGTAACAGCGATGAGCCGAGAGAGCGTCCTGAAGAATTATCTGAGCCTTGTAAAAGACAAATACGATTATGTCCTTATTGACTGTATGCCGAGCTTGGGTATGATTACCTTTAACGCTCTAACGGCGGCGGACAGCGTGATTATCCCTGTTCAGGCGCAGTATCTTCCCGCTAAGGGAATGACGCAGCTTTTGGGGACGATTGCGAAAGTAAGGAAACACACAAACGCCGATTTGAAAATCGACGGTATTCTTCTGACGCTTGTGGACGGAAGGACAAATCTTGCGAAAAGCACAGTGGAAGCACTCAGGGAGAATTTCGGCAACCATATCAGGATATATAGATCAATGATTCCGGCAGCCGTAAAAGCCGCAGAGGTATCTTCTAAAGGGACGAGTATCTACGCCTACGAGCCAAACAGTCCGGTGTCTAAGGCTTACGCCGGTTTCATAAAGGAGGTGTTAGCCGATGGCAGGCAGAAAGAGCGACTTCACGCTGCCCACGAACACGCTCGATGAGCTGTTTTCCTCTCAGGAGGAAAGGGACGAAGCGAAGCTGTCTAAAATCAGGGATATTCCGCTTGAGGAAATCGACGATTTCCCCGACCACCCGTTTAAGGTGCGGGAAGATGAGGATATGTTTCAGCTTGTGGAAAGTATCAAAGAGCGTGGCGTGATTACTCCCGCTACCGTAAGGCAGAAGGAGGACGGCAGATACGAGCTTATTTCAGGACACAGGCGAAAAAAGGCTTGTGAGCTTGCCGGATTTGAAACGCTCAGATGTGAGGTAGTAGACCTCGACCGTGATGAAGCTACGATTTTAATGGTCGAAAGCAACTTCCAACGGTCGCAGATACTTCCCTCGGAAAAAGCCCACGCATATAAAATGCGGCTTGACGCTATGAAAAGACAGGCAGGCAGACCGAGAAAAGAAAATGGTGTCCCAGTGGGACACGATTATTTAACGGGCAAATCAAGAGAATTGCTGGCGGCAGAAACAACAGATAGCAATACACAAATCCAGCGTTATGTGCGCCTTACAAACCTTGTTCCCGAACTGCTTGAATTTGTAGACGAGGGCAGGATTAAAATGCGCCCCGCCGTGGAACTGTCCTATCTGAATGAGGATTGCCAAAGGGATTTGGTGGACGAAATCGACATAAACGACTGTACCCCGTCCCACGATCAGGCAATTCGTATGCGAAAGTTTTTTGAGGAAGGCAAGCTGACCACAGAGGCGATCTCTGCGATTATGAGTGAGGAAAAGCCAAATCAGCGTGAAAAGATTGTTTTGCGTGGGGATAGGGTACGGAGTCTGATTCCGAAGAATATTCCCATAAATCAAACGGAGGAGTATGTCTGCAAGGCGCTGGAGCATTACAACAAGTTTTTGCGTAACCGTGCCGAGCGTGACAGCAGGTAAGGCACAGTGTGTTTTCTGTTTCCCCTTCCTCACACTCCAACCCCTGATACTACCTGACTATCCGAAAGATATATCTATCTCACTTAATTGAATCTATCTCACTTAGTTCAATCTATCTCAGGGAAACGCACAATTCCAAAACACAGGAGGGATGTTTTATGATTTAAGATTAACCGTCCCGTTCGCACCTTTGTCTGAAACGCTGTTTCGCATTAAAATAGCGACAGAAAAAGGAGTGAAGCGTAATGAAAACAAAAATGATTGCTTTTTTAATGGTTCTTTTACTGATTGTGCTTGCAGGCTGCAACAATACCCCGTCAAATGAAGATAAGCCGCAGCCGTTTTCTTCTTCGGAGAGTAGTCAAAGCTCAACCGAATCGGAAATGCCTGTGGGAAATGAGAAAAAAGAGGTTGAAACAACGCCTGAAGCCGTACAGGAATCAGAGCCTGAAAAGCAGGAAGAAACAACGGAAAAGAAAACGGTCAACTCCGAACAGCCTCAGACTGTTTCTGAAACCGAGCAGGCGGTACAGCCCGCCACACAGCTCAACGAAGCGGAAAAGACCGAGCAATCCGTATCAAAACCACAGCCGGATATTCCCGAAGAAAGTGAGGAGCCTATGCCGACTGAAACAGAGGAAACGATAAGCGAAGCGGAAATCGACTTCGATATTGATTACTGGATTTCCTTTGCGAAGGATTACGCTCAAAGCGTTGGACTTCAGTTGGACAGCGAGGCGGTTTACTGTTGGGATAATCCGATCCGTGCCGGAGCGCACTGTCAATATCTTGAAAGGGATATTCACAGCCGCTTGGATCGGTACAAGGCTGACGAAGAAATCACAGCCGTATGGATTTGGACGGAGGAAGTCTCTGACGGAATCTACGACATCTATATCGGCTATGCTTAAATTTAATATTCCATTTTGAGGACGCACCGAAAAAACGGTGCGTTTTTCATTTTCAAGGAGGATTTCAGATGAAAATTAAGAAACCAAAGCGCATTATGTCGCTGTTTCTTGCGGCGCTGATGTGCGTGACTTCCCTTGTGGGAACGGGTACGACTGCCTACGCCGCAGAGGAAACGGAGGATGTATATCTTGTCTCTTTTCCACGCAATGGCGACTCAAATTACAACGCCGAATGGGGACACGGCAGCCTTAACTTTATGAACGGCTGGAAAACAGGAAATACCCGTTATACAACCGTTCGTTCAATGGGTTCACACAACGGCAATATCTGTTACTGCATTGAGATTGGCGTCCCGCAGCAGACCGGAGACAGCTTTACCAAAAAGGGCGAGGATTTTTGGGACAACTACCCTTCGTCCTATAACAGCACCATTTCTCCTGACGATATTAAGCTGTTTATCGGTCGTATCTTCCAGTACGGCTATACGGGAACAATCTCAACCTCGTGGCGCTCAGATAACGAGGGCGGCGATAAGCTGGCTCACGCAGTCGCTACACAGCTTCTCATTTGGGAAACCGTCATCGGCGAGCGTGATGAGAACTTTAATAAGGTTAGCACAGGCGGTAAAAATGCTGTTCTGGATCAGATCAGTACCAACCACCCCCTTTATAACAAAATTATGAGCTACTACAATTCAATGGCAGCGAGTGTTCAGAAACATTCCAATCTGCCGAGCTTCCTTTCCAAAACACCGGGAGGCGCAAAGGAAATTGAGCTTGAATGGGACGGCTCTAAATACACCGTTACGCTGACGGACACGAACAATGTCCTTTCGGGATATAAGTTTTCGTCAAACGATTCAGATGTCAACTTTTCCGTAAGCGGAAATAAGCTGACAATCACCTCCGATAAAGCGCCGAGTGATGGGTTGACAATTACTGCTGAAAAAACGGCTCAAAGAAAAGGCGTTATCACTTGGACAGACGGTATCTACGGGCCGGACGGCGGTGTGCAGGATACCGTAACTTACGCTCAGACTGTCAACGATCCGGTCAAGGGATTCCTCAAGTTGAAGGTATCCTATGGCTCAGCGAAAATCATAAAAACCAGTGAGGACGGAAAAGTGGACGGTATCTCTTTCCGTATTCAGGGAAACGGTATTGATAAAACGGTTAAAACCGAAAACGGCGGACAGATTCAGGTGGATAACCTAATGCCGGGGGTATATACCGTTACTGAGCAGGAATATGACAGATATGAGCCGCAGGAAACACGCCGTGTAACCGTTGTTGCGGGGCAGGTTGCAACCGTTAATTTCAATAATACGCTGAAGCGTGGAGACATTGAGGTTATTAAATCCTCGGAGGATAACTTCAATGAGGGCGTGACCTTCCACCTTTACGGCACATCGCTCTCCGGCATTGCTGTTGATGAGTATGCTGTTACGGATAAAAACGGTGTGGCGACCTTTGAAGATGTGCTGATCAGCGGCACAACGCCGTACACCATCGAGGAAGTGGATACTGCAATCCGTTATGTCATTCCCGAAGATCAGACCGCACCCGTTAAGTGGAATGAGGTCACTACCCGCAATTTTACCAATGTCCTGAAAAAGTTTACAGTTACCGTTACCAAGAGCGACGCTGAAACAGGAACGGCTCAGGGCAACGCCTCCCTTGCAGGCGCAAAATACGGGATTTTCAAGGGTGAACAGCTTATTGACGAATACTACACTGATGAAAATGGACAATTCACCACAAAAGAATATATTTGTGATTCGGATTGGACAATTAAGGAACTTGAGCCGAGCGAAGGCTATTTGCTCGATCCGACCATCCACAAGGTCGGTGCAGAACCGGAGCTTTATACCATTGAGCATAATCAGACCGCAAATGATGTAAATGAACAGGTTATCAAGGGCAATATCGCCATTATCAAACATACAGACGATGGCGAAACACAGATTGAAACGCCCGAAGAAGGCGCTGTTTTTGAAGTGTATCTCAAATCCGCAGGCTCTTTTGAAAACGCAAAGGAATCTGAGCGTGATACTCTGACCTGCGACGAGAACGGCTTTGCACAGACAAAGGATATGCCTTACGGCACATATACCGTCCATCAGGTGTCCGGTTGGGAAGGCAGAGAATTGATTGACGATTTTGATGTGTTCATCGCAAAAGACGCTCAGACCTACCGCTATCTGATTAACAACAGAAATTTTGAAAGTTATATCCAAGTGGTAAAGGTGGACGCAGAAACGGGCAAGACAATTCCCTATGCGGGCGCAGGATTCCAGATTTATGATCCGTCCGGCAATCTCATCACGATGGAATTTACCTATCCCACCCCGACAACTGTTGACACTTTCTATACCGACGCTAACGGCTCGCTCGTAACGCCGGAGAAGCTGCCATACGGTCAGGGCTACTCTATCGTTGAGGTACAGAGTCCTTATGGATATGTTCTTGATTCCACACCCGTCTATTTTGATGTCACGGAAGAAAATTCTTCTGAGGAAAGCGGGGTAACAGTGATAAAAGTTGAAAAGACCAATATGCCGCAGAAAGGCACGATCAGCATTGAAAAAACGGGCGAGGTATTCTTCGGCGTTTCGGTAAGCGGCGGGACAGATGAAAACGGGCAGGAACTTCCCGTGATCTATCAGCCGGTTTATGAAACACAGGGACTTCCCGATACCGTTTATGAAATCCGTGCCGCCGAAGATGTGGTAACACCCGATGGTACGCTGAGATACAGTAAGGGCGAGCTGGTCGATACGGTTACAACCGATGAAATGGGTTTTGCTGAGAGCAAGGAACTCTACCTCGGAAAATACGAGGTAAAAGAGGTTAAGGCAGGCTACGGAATGGTATTAAGCGATGAAGTCCATACCGTAGAACTTATTTACGCCGGACAAAATGTAGCCGTAACCGAAACGGCGAGTTCCTTTGTCAATGAAAGACAGAAGGTTGAAGTAAGCTTTGAAAAAGCACTGGAAACAAACGAGCTGTTTGGTATCGGCAATAATGGCGAAATCAAAAATATCAGCTTTGGCTTGTTTGCCGATGAGGAACTCGTATCCGCAAGTGGTACTTCCATCCCGAAAGATGGTCTGATCGAAATCATCACGCTTGATGAAAACGGCAAGGCGACCGTTAAAACTGATCTGCCTTTGGGCAGCTATTATGTAAAAGAGCTTGCGACAGACGAGCATTATCAGCTTAGCGGCGAAAAATATCCCGTTGTATTTGAATATGCAGGACAGGAAACTGCAACGGTAGCGATTGCAGTGAATAATGGTGAGCCGATGGAAAATAAGCTGATCTACGGCTCTGTATCAGGTAAGAAGGTTGACGGAAACGGCGAAGGACTTGGCGGTGCGCTCATTGGTCTGTTTAAGAGCGATGATGTGGAATTTACCGAAGAAAACGCCCTGATGACCGCCGTATCCGGCGACGATGGCAGCTTCTCCTTTGAGAATGTGCCTTACGGAAGCTGGTATATCCGTGAAATCAAGCAGCCGACCGGATTCGTGCTTGATGAAACCGTCTATGATGTAAACATTTCGGAAAACGGGCAGATTGTTGAGATTGAAATCGTCAATGAGCTTATCCGTGGAAATATCGCTTTGACAAAGGTGGACGCTGAATATACAGATACCAAACTGGCAGGCGCTGTTTTTGAAGTCTACAAGGATTCCAATGACAACGGCGAGCTTGACAGTGAGGACGAGCTGATCGGTACGCTGACCGAAAAGGAAATCGGACAGTATGAAATGAATGATCTGCTCTATGGACGCTATTTTGTGAAAGAGACAAAAGCACCGGAGGGCTTCACGCTGGACGAAGGCGTGTATGAAGTGTTTGTTGACACCGACGGAAAGACCTATCAGGTCGAAAATACAGAGGGCAAAGGTTTTGCAAATGAACCTATGCGTGGGAACCTGAAAATCGTGAAAACATCGTCCGACGGAAAAGTGGAAGGCTTTGCTTTCCGCATTACCGGAGCAAACGGCTATGATGTCACCCTTGAAACAGACGAAAAGGGTGAAATCTTCATTGAAGGACTGCGTATCGGCGAGTACAAGATTTCCGAAGTAAACAATTCCGCTTCCGCTATGTATATCCTGCCAGCCGATAAAGAAGCTGCGGTGCAGACAGGCTCTACCACAGTTGTAGAAATGCACAATGAGCTGAGGGATACACCGAAAACCGGAGATGACAGCAAGCTCGGTCTTTGGCTTGCCCTTGCAGGCGTGTCGGTGGCAGGCATAGCTGCTTGTGGTATTTTCGGCTTTAAGAAAAAGAAGAAAAAGGAGGATAACTGATGGAACTGAAAGCTATTATTGGAATTGCTTTGGTCGCCTTTATCGTAGGCGGCTTTATCTTTTTGCAGATCCGTAACAGAAAGAAAAAGTAAGAACTTCTACGGGGGGCGGAGTTTAAATACTTCGCCCCTTTTTCTATATTTAGGAGGCTTAGATGAAAAAGCTTGAAACTGTGGAAAACAGGGTGCTTGCGGTTTTAAAGGAACACCCCGAAGCACGAAACGATGATATGAAGCTATATCTGCTCATAAGCAAAGCGTGTATCTATGATACTTACGGTATCGCAGATTTCAGCTTTGAAGATGTGATGAGCAATTACAAGGCTTACGGTATCCCTTGTTTTGAGAGTATCCGAAGGACACGACAAAAAATTCAGGCAAAATACCCTGAACTTGGCTGTTCCCCCGAAGTGCGCAGAGCAAGGCATAAAATGCAGCGTGTCTATTCCGACTACGCTAAGAGCTAAGACAGGAGGTAAAAGAAATGGCAGCGAAAAAAAGTACAAATACCGCTTTGCAGCAGAAAGTAAAGGTGCTTGCAAAACTTTACGATTCCGGCTGCAAAACTGAAAAGGACTTGAAGGCGCTGAGCCTGCAAAGTATTTTGAAAATCCCCGATATTTCCGTTTCCGATATGACGGTTATTACAGAGCTTCAGGAGCAGATTGCAAAAAACAGGCTCTTTTCCTATTTGGGAGGTGCTGATGATGAGCAGCAGTCAGAACAGAGCGACGGATAAGCATATTATCTGGAGCGATATAAATCTCAACCCTGATGATTGGCGTGACAATTATAAGGATTTCCTTGAAATCAATGAAATTGACGGAGATCCAAACGACGAACATAAGCTGTATGAATATATGGTTGAAACCAATGGCGAGTATCTTTCCGATGAACGGGAAAATCTCAATGTCCAGCTTTCTCAGCCGATTATCGTTATCGGCGACATCGGCAGATGGAACGGCAGAGTGATGGGCTATAAAATGATTGATTCCGGCAACATCAAGGACTGCCTGTATTCCGATACGGATATGACTGAATGGTATGTGGATAAGTACGGCGATCTTCGTGCCGACGCTGTTCATCACGATGGGACAAATCACTATTTGTACCGTGTGTTTAAGGATACTGTTTCGCCGGAACAGATTGAACGATTGCAGGAAAAAATCTATTTTGGAAAAGCTACACGGGCAGATATAACGAAGGTGACAAAACGGCTTGGAGATGAAATTGCGGCAGTCTATGGTTTCCACATACCGAAACAAAGAACAGCAGCCGAGAAAGAGAGGTAAGTATGCTTTCTGATGTTACTAACGAAAAAATTAAATATGCTAACTGTGGTGAGAATCGTGAATTACTCATTGACGAAATAATCCGCATTGGCATTTTAGATGTTTCTGGAAATCCTATTGCGGGTTGCAAGGAAAGGATATGCGAGCTTTATAAGTCACAACCTTTGTCACAGAAGGAATTTGGAGAAAAGTTAAACGCACTGTTTGCACCCAATGGATATAATCCAGTTAGCTTGCCGGCTGATGATCACACGCCATATAAACCATTCAAAATTGTATATAACAACGCCGGACTTCAATTTATGTTTAGGGACAGGAATGATAATATCCATTCGGAGTGTATTGGATGGAACGAAGTGGCACGGCGAACGGGTAGAATGATTCGACGAAGAGAATACTTTGCCAATGAGTCGCTTTTGGAATTACGAAAAGTCAGAGAAAGGAGCGAACGCTGATGGATTTTGTTATCAATCCCCTTACGGAAGCAGAATGCAAATACACTTACGCACAAAGCACACAGATAGAGGGACAGACAGGTTGCATAGGGCATTTGCGAGGCGATTTTGGCTCAGGCGGCAATGAGTTTTTTACCTCTTGGTTTGACCACAGGCGTGATTTGAAAACAGACCAGTTCAAAAACGAGCTGGACGAGGTTATCAATGCTCTGCGCTCTGAAGAATACGGGCTGTTAAAAAGCCGCACCGATATGTCACAGTATGCGAAAAGTCGTCCGGACAGTGCTTTTGAAGGCAGTTACACCACCGAGTATGGATTCCGTGCTGATACAGAAAAGTATGCTTTCCTGATACGCTGTAACCCTACCCGTGGAGACTATAACTTCTATTGCTACTGTTATGTGCGGGAATGGCTTGACCGCCATATGGAAAAAGCGAGCCGTGGAATCCGCTTTATCACGCCGGATTATAAGGAAAAATTCATAATTCCCGATGGAGATAAAATCCGCATTGCTTTAAGCGACGGTGAACAGCTTGACCGTACCTGCCGATATATCAATGAAAACTATTTGGAGGTTGGCAGCAATCTTTATCACATCTGTGAGTTTGCCGAGCGAATGGAACAGAACGGGAACACTGTGATCCCCCTTCGTTCCTCTTTGCCTGAGCAATGCTATGTATTCGTGCAAACGGAAAATTGCGTCGGCATTGTCAAAAAGGGCGAAAGCGGATTTTACCGCACGGATATTCAGGGCGGTAAACCAAGTGAAACAAACGCCCTTGTAAACGAAATGAACGAAAAGCTCGGCTTGACGAAAGCTCAGGTGGAGGCAATGAAAGCAGGCTCAATGTTTGGTTGGGGCACACCTGCCGCCGATCCGAAAAGCTATGACAAAAACGGTATTCCAGTAAAGCCGAAACAAAAAGACTATGAAAGATAGGAGGAGTATAACCGATGGCACGAAAGTACGACCTGATTTCTGAAATGTACCGCCGTACCGCACACGCTGTTGTTTCTGATGTGCAGAACTGGCAAGCCTTTTTACGATGTGCCTGCCGAAATTACAGATTGCGCTGTGATGAGCAGCTTCTTATTTACGCTCAAAGACCGGACGCAACGGCGGTTTTGGAAATTGAGCGTTGGAATGATAAATTCGGGCGTTGGGTAAACCGTGGCGCAAAAGGTATCGCTGTCTTTGAGGACGCTGACCGAAGCAGACAGCGCTTAATCCATTATTTTGATATTTCCGATACCCACGAAAGCCGCTATTCCCGCCCCGTTCCGATTTGGGATATGAAGCCGGAATATACGGACGATGTAATTGAATCCCTTGAAAACACTTTCGGCGAGCTGGAAAATAAGGACAGCCTTGCGGACGCAGTGATGAGCGCTGCTAAAAACGCCGTGGAGGATAATATCCCTGACTATTTGAGCGATCTGATGTATGCCGCTGATGACAGCTTCCTCTACGGTCTTTCCGAGGATATGATTACCTCTATGTATAGGAAAGCAGTAACAAACAGCGTGGCATATATGATGATGACAAGGCTTGGGATAGATACCGAGCCATATTTTGAATCGGAGGATTTCTCCGTTATTACGAATTTCAATACGCCGGAAGCCTTTAATGCCCTCGGTATTGCGACGAGTGATATTGCGGAAATGGGACTTGGAGAAATCTCCCGCACCATTCTTGCCCTCGACAGAAAAAATCGCATAATTGCGGATAGAGGAAAACCCGATTACAATAAGGCTGAAAAGACAAGCGAAAGGAGTTTTGATAATGAGCGAAATCACATACACAATGCAGGGCGATTACAACCTGCCGAACTTAACAATGCCGGAACAGCCGGAGGGGATTTTAGGCAGATACGCTCAGATGAGACGGAAGTTTCTCAAGGAACACCACAAAATCCGGTATTACAATCTTCTGACGAGCTGTACCCTGACGGAGCATTTGGCGGAGGTAGAACAGACGGCGATGAAACTGGAAGAAACCCTGATGAAGCAGATGGCAGCGCAGGAGGGCTTGACAGAGAGCCTGAAAGCGGCGGATATGATGAAGTGGGTACAGGGAATGAACAACTTGAGGAACAGAGTACAGGAGATCGTGAAAGCGGAAGTAATCTTCGCTTAGACTATTATGACAGGAGACACGAAGATACCAGTCTGCCGTTTTTCGGCGGAGATGATACAATCCGTGAAATCCTCGGCATAACGCCTCACTTGAAAGCCTCAAAAGACGAAATTCGTGCTTTCTATGAAAGCAATCCCGATAACGCCGTCCGCACCGAATATATCAAAGGTATTTTCAACAATGATTATACTGAAGTAATTTTGAGCGACGGGCGGCGAGTCGGGTACAAAACTTGGCAGAATGTGCTTCAGCTTTGGGAAGGCAGTTACCTGTCCCGTACAAAACAGAGTTTCTATGATTGGGGTGTGATCGCACAGCACTTTGAAGCAATGCGGCTTCTCGGTGAATTACAGGATACAATGAAGCCGCTTCCGTCGGTAGATGGACAACTGAACTTTATGGAAACGCAGGCAGAGGAAAAAACCTCTGCTTTTTCTTTTTCACAGGAAATCATTGACGCTGTTCTCACTCGTGGAAGCGGCGTATCTGAGGGAAAGTTCCGTATCTTTGAACAGTTTGAAAAAAGTTTGTCGGCAAAGGAAAATGTCGATTTCCTAAAGGACGAATATGGTTGGGGCGGCTCCTATCCTGTAATTACAGGTACAGGGATTGACGAGCAGCACGACGGAAAAGGTATTTTGATTTCAAAGGGTATCGGTGATGATAAGCCTCATATCAGGCTGAATTGGAATCAGGTAGAAAAGCGAATCAAAGAATTGATACGCCTTGACCGTTATCTCAACCCGAAAGAAAAAGAGATTTATCCGCAGTGGCTCGAAAAGCAGGAGGAGCGCCGGGCTGAACTTGCCGAAGAACAGAGAAACCGTGAAATCCTCTCATCTGCGCCATCCGAAAACAATACGGCTGTTTCCAAATCTTTTGAGTACAACGGTTATCACTTTGAGCCAACAGGAATACTCTCTGCCGGAAGGACGCTAAAAGAGATTAGTAATGAAACTATTTCCAACAATACTCTTGGAATGTCGGCTTATGAAGGGGCTACTCACCCATATTCTTACGAAGAATTTTATAATGCTGCAAATAGCTCATCAGCAGATATTTTCAAATGCGTAGAAAACGGCAGACTATATATTCCGGGCGAAAATGAGTTATTTGAATACACCGGAAACTTTAATCCTATTTTGTCAATCGAACAATCTGAAACTCCTGAAAATTCAGCGTATGCCTATCATCTCGGTGATACGGTATATATGGGCGCAGACGAATATGAAATCCTTTCCTTTAACGATGAGCGTGTTGTACTTCACGATGTCCAATTTCCATTATTCCAAAAGGAGATGGAGAGAGCAGAGTTCGACCGCAAGGTGCGGGAAAACCCAATGAACGATCACCTGAAGGTTAAGGAGTTACCGTCCGAAGAAAAAACAGATGAAGCGCCTGCCTTTGACATTGGTATGGGCTATCTTGGTAACGGTCTTACCGTCTGGAACAGAGCTGTTGAGGAAAGCGGCGATTACCAAACGATTGCCCATATCAGCGATGAAGGTGAAATTCACTACTATGTGGACGGACTGCCCGAAGATGTAGTGGCAAGGATAGAGCAGGCGGCAGCGCAGGAACAGCAAAAGTCTTTGTTTGCCGCTTCTTATCAAGTGGGTGACAGAGTGTATTTGGACGGCAAGCCGTTTGAAATTACACGGGTAGATGACTGGAATGTGGAGCTGATGGATCGTTCGGAGCAAAACCCGCAGCCACGCTTGGAGAGCAAGGATAACTTTATGCAGCTTGTTCAGCAAAACGAGCGCAGCAACCGTTTTACAGACGCTTACCGTGAATACGGTGAGATCAAGGAAGAAAATCCTGACAGTCTTGTGCTGTATCAGGTGGGCGATTTCTTTGAAGCCTATGGAGCGGACGCACAAACCGTCAGCGAAGCGTTAGAACTGAATCTGACTTCTCGCTTTATTGGAAACAATCAGCGAACTCAAATGTGTGGTTTTCCGGCAAACCGCTTGGAAACCTATATCAATATGCTGCTTGACCGTGGCTTTGATGTGGCGGTTTCTGCCGCTGAAAACGGAGAGCGAAATACCCGCAACATTGTATCAAGCAACAAGGAAGATCCGGTACAGTCGCAGCCAGTCGGCAGGATTGAGTACCTTGATGAAGATGGAAATATAATCCACACAGATGAGTATACCAGCGAGTATCAATTCAAAAAGGATATTGAGGAAGAAAGCTCATTCGGCACACGCTTACGCTTTTATGTGTATCGAGACGCAGAAGGAAAAACCATAGATCAAACCTTCATCACAAAACAGGATACCCCGTTAAATGTCTACGAAATCATTGATTCGCCTTATCTTGTAAAAGACAGGACAGAAAACGCACTCCCGCCTGATGAAAGATTTTTCGTTATTGAAACTGATGAGGGCTACGCCATTTGGGACGATTTGACAGAAGCGATCTATATCGACGATGAAGGCGTCAGCGAGGAATTTAAGAGCGAGTGGCAGGCAAATGACTATTTGGAACAGGTGAAAAAGTCTGTTTCCGAAAAGGAAGCTGCCGGACAGCTTGAGCCTGAACAAAAAGAAGCTAAGCCATTAACACCTGCTTTTGTCCAACCTAAACGCTCACGGGTACAGACCTTTGATTTGCACCCCGAAATCCCATTGTCTGAACGGCATACCTTTGACCTCGCCTCCCACGAAGTGCCGGAGGCAGGCAAAAAAGAACGCTTCCGTAGGAATATGGAAGCAATCCGTGTGTTGAAGGAATGTGAGTTTGAGAATCGCTTTGCTACACCCGAAGAACAGGAAATCCTTTCACAATATGTGGGTTGGGGCGGTATTCCCGAAGCCTTTGACGAGAACAATTCCTCGTGGGCTGATGAGTTTATCGAGCTTTACACCGCCCTTTCCCCTGATGAATACGAGAGCGCAAGAGCAAGCACGCTGACCGCTTTCTACACCCCGCCAGTCGTCATTTCCTCAATTTACAAGGCAATGGAACAGATGGGATTCCGTGAGGGCAACATCTTGGAGCCTTCCTGTGGAATTGGAAACTTTATCGGTATGCTGCCACAGTCTATGCAGGACAGCAAAATCTACGGCGTTGAGATCGACAAAATTTCGGCGGGTATCGCACAGCAGCTCTATCAGAAAACCTCGATTGCGGCACAGCCGTTTGAAGAAGCCAATATTCCCGACAGCTTCTTTGACGCTGTTATTGGCAATGTGCCATTCGGTGATATTCGAGTCAACGACAGGAGGTATAACAAGCATAACTTTCTAATCCACGACTACTTTTTTGCGAAATCCTTAGATAAGCTCAGACCGGGCGGCGTAATGGCGCTCATTACGAGCAAAGGCACAATGGATAAAGAGAGTCCTGCTGTGCGAAAGTATATTGCACAGCGAGCGGATCTTCTCGGCGCAATCCGACTGCCCAATAACACCTTTAAGGGCAATGCCGGAACAGAGGTTGTCTCGGATATTTTGATCTTACAGAAGCGTGACAGACTTATTGACCTTGAACCGGAATGGGTACACCTAAGCACCGATGAAAACGGCGTAAAGATGAACACCTACTTCGTCGATCACCCTGAAATGGTATTGGGCGAATGGAAAACCGTGTCCGGCAGATTCGGCGAAGAAGATACCGTTGTCCCTTATGAAAACGCTGACCTTGCCGAGCTTTTGGAAGAAGCCATTTCCAATATCCACGCCGAGATTACGGATTACGAAGTGGACGAGGAACTGACCGAAGAAGATCATTCCATTCCCGCCGATCCCGAAGTCCGCAACTTTTCCTATACGGTCGTGGATGATAAAATCTATTACCGTGAAAATTCCCGAATGACGCCGGTGGAATGTTCGGCTACGGCTGAAAACCGGATCAAGGGTATGATTGCCATAAGGGACAGTGTCCGCAGCCTGATTGAAATGCAGACCGCAGACTATCCCGATTATGAAGTCGAAAAGGAACAGCAGAAGCTAAATGCGCTTTACGATAACTTTTCCAAAAAGTACGGGCTGATCAATTCCCGTGCGAATGTGTCCGCTTTTTCGCAGGACAGCTCCTTTGCCCTGCTTTCCGCACTGGAGGTACTGGACGAAAATGGAGAACTGGAGCGCAAGGCGGATATGTTCACGAAGCGGACGATCAAGCCACACACACCCGTTACCTCGGTGGATACCGTCAGCGAAGCGCTTGCCGTATCTATGGGCGAAAAAGCCTGTGTGGATATGGAATATATGTGTTCCCTTACGGGCAAGACCGAGCAGGAAATCTATCAGGAATTGAAGGGCGTTATCTTCCTGAATCCGATGTACGGCTACGGCGGCAGTGATGAGCAAAAGTACCTGATGGCGGACGAATACCTCTCCGGCAATGTGCGGGAAAAGCTCGCTTGGGCGAAAAAATCCGCAGAAGTTTATCCCGAAGATTACAACATCAATGTAGAGGCGCTGGAAAAGGTACAGCCGAAAGACCTGACTGCCAGCGAGATTTTCGTGCAGCTCGGCACGACTTGGCTGCCGGAAGAAATCGCACAGCAGTTTATGTATGAGTTTTTGGATACGCCCGTTTATGCGAGATGGAATATCAAAGTCCATTACTCAAAGCTGACGGGCGAATGGAATGTGGAGGGAAAATCCTATGACCGTGGGAACCTGAAAGCCTACAATACCTATGGCACAAAGCGTGTCAATGCCTACAAAATTATTGAAGATACGCTCAATATGAAAGATGTGCGTGTCTTTGACTATATCGAAGATGATGAGGGAAAAAAGAAAGCTGTCCTCAATAAAAAGGAAACCGCTATCGCCCAGTCGAAGCAGGAGCTTATCAAGCAGGGCTTTCAGGATTGGGTATGGCGTGATCCCGCAAGACGGGAAAAGCTGGTGCGGCTGTATAACGACAAATTCAACAGTATCCGCCCCCGTGAGTATGATGGGAGCCATATCATTTTTAGTGGTATGAATCCGGAAATCGAGCTGCGGGAACATCAGAAAAATGCGGTCGCTCATATCCTTTACGGCGGGAATACCTTATTGGCACACGCTGTGGGTGCGGGCAAGACCTTTGAAATGACTGCCGCCGCTATGGAGTCCAAGCGGCTTGGACTTTGCAATAAATCCCTCTTTGTCGTGCCGAATCATTTGACGGAGCAGTGGGCAGCGGAGTTCTTGCAGCTCTATCCTGCGGCAAATATTTTGGTTGCTACGAAGAAAGACTTTGAGATGAAAAACCGAAAACGCTTCTGCGGCAGGATTGCCACAGGCGATTATGACGCTGTGATTATCGGTCACTCGCAGTTTGAAAAAATCCCGATGAGTATTGAAAGACAAAGGGCTGTTTTACAGCAACAGCTTGATGATATTGTCGAGGGAATTGCGGATATAAAGCGAAACCGTGGAGATCGTTTTTCGGTCAAGCAACTTGAAAAAACAAAGCGTTCGTTGCAAACGAAGCTGGAAAAATTAAACGATCAATCAAGAAAGGATGATGTCGTAACCTTTGAAGAACTCGGTGTAGACAGGCTTTTCATAGATGAAAGTCATTATTACAAGAATCTGTATCTCTACACCAAAATGCGGAATGTAGGCGGTATCGCTCAGACAGAAGCGCAGAAATCTTCCGACCTTTTTATGAAATGCCGCTACCTTGACGAGATTACCGGAGGGCGTGGCGTTGTGTTTGCGACGGGTACGCCGATCTCGAACTCAATGGTAGAGCTTTATACCATACAGCGGTATTTGCAGTACCGAACGCTGCAAGAACACGATTTACAGCACTTTGACGCTTGGGCGTCGATGTTCGGAGAGACGGTCACGGCGGTCGAGCTTACACCCGAAGGAACAGGATACAGAGCGAAAACACGCTTTGCGAAATTCAATAACCTGCCCGAATTGATGGCGATGTTCAAGCAGGTGGCGGACATCAAAACGGCGGATATGCTCGATCTTCCCGTACCGGAAGTGGAGTATCACAATATCGCCGTGAAGCCGTCGCAGGTGCAAAAAGATATGGTCGCCTCTCTTGGCGAACGAGCCGAAAAGATAAGGGGCGGCAATGTGGATTCCAGCGTGGACAATATGCTCAAAGTTACAAACGACGGGCGCAAGCTCGCCCTTGACCAGCGAATGATGAATCCAATGCTGCCCGATGAAGAAGGCAGTAAAGTCAACGCCTGCGTGAACGAGGTGTTCCGTATATGGGAGGAAAACAGCGATAAAAAGCTGACGCAGCTTCTCTTTTGCGACCTCTCCACTCCAAAGGGCGCAGGCGAATTTTCCGTCTATACAGACATAAGAAAGAAGCTGATTGAGCGTGGTATTCCCGAAACTGAAATCAAGTTTATCCACGAAGCGGATACCGAAGTCAAAAAGCAGGAGCTATTCAAAAAGGTGCGTCGTGGTGAAGTACGAATCCTGATGGGCAGCACACAGAAAATGGGGGCTGGTACAAATGTTCAGAATAAGATTATCGCTTCCCACGATCTTGACTGTCCGTGGCGACCTGCCGATTTGGAGCAGCGAGCCGGAAGAACGGTGCGGCAGGGTAACGAAAACCCGACTGTTGGCTTATACCGCTATGTAACAGAAGGTACTTTTGACGCATACTGCTGGCAGCTCGTAGAGGGAAAACAGAAGTTCGCAAGTCAGATTATGACGAGCAAATCGCCAGTGCGTTCCTGTGAGGATGTGGACGCTACCGCACTTTCCTATGCGGAAATCAAAATGCTTGCGGCAGATAATCCGCACATCAAGGAGAAAATGGACTTGGATATTCAGGTGCAGAAGCTGCGTCTTTTGAAGTCCAACTATCTTTCTGAGAAATATGAGTTGGAGGACAAGATCATCAAATACTATCCGAAAACAATCGCTCAGACGAAAGAGATGATTGCAGGACTTGAAAAGGATATATCACTTGCAAAAGAGCACCCGAAACCTCTTGACGATACCTTCGTAGGAGTAGAGGTTAAGGGTGTTTCTTATTCCGAAAAAGCAGACGGCGGACAAAGAATAATTGACGCCTGCAAGGAAATGACTTCGCCCGATCCCGTTCCGCTCGGCAAGTACAGAGGCTTTGATTTGGAACTTTCTTTTGAGCCTTTTGAAAAAGCATATCAGGTAAAAATCAAAGGCAGCCTTTCCCGTTCTATTTCTTTGGGAACGGACGCTATCGGCAATATTACCCGAATTGATAATGCCATTGAGAAAATCTCTGAACGATTGGAGGAAAAAAAGCAGGAGCTTTCAACCCTCGAACAGCAATTTGATACTGCAAAAGCAGAGGTTGAAAAACCGTTTGATAAGGAGGAAGAATTGACCGAAAAAACAAATCGGCTTAATGTTTTAAATGGCTTGCTCAATGTAGACAAACGGGAAAATGAGCTGGTAGACGGTACGCTTGATGAGGGTGACAGTGTACCTGTTTCAAAGGAAAGAGATTACGAGAGATAACCCTTTAGCGGTATGGGAGCAATCTCATACCGTTTTTACATAGCCGAGAGGTTTTTTTGATTGAAAATTTCTCGACTTATTATTTTATCATAAGGAGGTATAGGCGTGAATTATCAGGATTACAGACAGAAACTTAACCAAAAATTGAATGATAAAGTACAGCAGGAGTTATCCTCATTTCAAGAAGAAATGTTAAGCAGATCTCCGCAGGAGATTTTTGACGCAGCGTATCAAATTACCATTAAAAATGATATTGTAGAGTGTATTCTTAATACAGGTTATTCTCCGCAGGCGGCGAGAGCTTTGATGAAATCTCCAAATCTGTTGCAAGAAGTCTATGAGGAATGGCTTGAAACAGATTATTCTCATATGGAGGATCTGAACAGGACGGTAACAGTTTTTAAAAATTATATGGTTAAGACAGAAAAAATACTGTCTGAGAAAGAAAGGTGATACCTATTGAGAAATAATCGCCCCTGTGTGTCGATAGACTATATACGGTATGAATATATTCTCATACCGTTTTTTACATATCACAGCAAAGTGGAAAAAGACACAATGCTGTGATATAATAAGATTGCTCTTTGAGAGTCAATGTTAAGAAAAACAAGGATATTTGCCTATGAAAAATCTTTTAATTCACGGCTTGGGACAAGATAAAAATGCTTGGAATATCGTAAAAAATGAATTGAATATGAAAGGTATTTCTTCTTCAGTTCCTGATTTATTTGCGATTGCAAAAGGTAAGGAGTTAGACTATAACACTGTTTATCAGGCGTTCAGTAGACTATGTGATTCACACCAAGATCGTCTGAATCTTTGCGGGCTTTCGCTTGGGGGATTACTTGCGCTCAATTATGCTATTGAACATCCGAAGAAAATAAACTCTCTTGTCCTGATTGGAACGCCGTATGAAATACCTAAAGGATTTCTGAAGCTCCAAAACTTTGTGTTTAAGTTTATGCCCCAATCTGTATTTCAAAATATGGGGATAAGTAAAAAGGATTTTATCCATTTAAGCAATTCAATGGCTAATCTAAATTTTATGGAGTTAGCTGCAACGCTTGGCTGTCCTGCTCTTATTCTCTGCGGTGCAAAGGATAAAACGAATATGGGGAGTGCGAAGCGATTTCACGAAGCAATGAAAAACAGCAAACTGGTTGTTGTAGATGATTCCGGTCACGAAGTCAACAAAGATAATCCGAATGAGTTGGTCAGTATTTTACAAGACTTTTGGGCAGAAAGATAGAGATGGGGTTTTTAATAATGAATGAGAGAGAAAACATTATCCGTTTATGGTTTGATATGTGGCTGAAGCAGCAGGATTTAGGTATAGATGATATTTTTACAGAAGATGTGGTTTACACAGAAAGCTGGAGTCCAAAATATCAGGATCGAAAAACTGTTAAGCACTGGTTTGACGAGTGGAATACACGGGGCAAAGTCCTTATTTGGGACATTAAGCAGTTTTTCCATAAAGGTAATCAGACTATCGTGGAATGGTACTTCAAAAATGAAATGAACGCTGGAAGCATAGAAGAATTTGACGGCATTTCACTTGTAGAGTGGACGGATGATAACAAAATTAAGTCTTTAAAAGAATTTGGCTGCAACCGTAATAACTATAATCCGTATCAATATGGCGATCAACCTCGATTTAGAGATGAAAAGGCAAATTGGTTTTGATATGTTGATTATCGTGGTAGATTTCCGTCACGAATTTAATAAAGGAAATATGGAGACAGAAAGATGGAATATATAGTAGATGATAAAAAACTGGACGCATTTACCTTTATTGCGTTCGTCAAACAAGTATGGCAAGGCAATTATGATATTGAAAAAACACAGTGTGCATTGTCTCAGACAATCAATATTACTGCTTATGAAAATGAGGCACTGATTGGCTGCTTGCGTATTCTTACAGACGGATATTATTTCGGTACGATTACAGAGTTGCTCGTCCTTCCTGAATATCAAAAACAGGGAGTCGGCAGTAAACTCTTGCAACTTGCAAAGGATAATACCCCTACTATGCTGTATTTTGGAGCGCAGCCGGGGATAGAAAAGTTTTACGAAAAGAATGGTTGCAAAAGAAGCTTGCAGTCCTATGTGATCGAAAAGGAACGGTCATAACGAAAATTTACGAGGTGCTTAGTATGGAAGTCAAAAAAATAGATGATACTCAAATTACAAATGCCATTGACTTGATTTGGCAAACTTTTTTACAATTTGAGGCTCCCGATTATTCTGAAGAAGGAGTTAAGTCGTTTCAGGATTTTATTGAGAACAAAGAGATCATCAAAACATTAGAATTTTGGGGCGCTTATGACGAAGAAGAACTAAAGGGAGTTATCGCAACAAACGAAAACCGGAAGCATATCTGTTGCTTTTTTGTGAAAGCACAGTATCAAAGACAAGGCATTGGTAGAAAGTTGTGGAACTTCCTACGAGAAAATAGTTCAAGCAAAACCATTACAGTAAATTCTTCTCCGTATGCAGTTCCCGTCTATCATAAACTGGGTTTCGTAGATATTGATACGGAGCAACTTTCGGATGGCATACGATATACACCTATGCAATTTATAAAATGATTGATTTGAGAGAGGTGATTTGTAGGTGAAACGCTGCATTGTAGTAACCGAAATAGTCTAAAATAAAATATCAGGAGGTTAATAATGACTATTTCGGAAACTAAAATCTATCCTCGTACCGGGGACAAACAAACGGTATACTTAAAGAGCGTAGTAAAAAATCCAAACATTATTGTTGGCGATTATACGATGTATAATGATTTCGTAAATGATCCAACGGATTTTGAAAAAAATAATGTTCTGTACCACTATCCTATCAATCACGATAGACTGATTATTGGGAAATTTTGCTCTATTGCGTGTGGTGCAAAGTTTATTTTCACGAGTGCTAATCACACTTTGAAGTCATTGTCTACTTATCCTTTCCCATTGTTTTTTGAAGAATGGGGACTGGACAAAAGCAATGTGACAGATTCGTGGGATAATAAGGGAGACATTGTTATCGGAAATGATGTATGGATTGGATATGAAGCTGTTATTATGTCTGGTGTTACCATTGGTGATGGAGCAATCATTGGTACTCGGGCAGTAGTAACGAAAGATGTACCGCCTTACACGATTGTAGGCGGTGTACCCGCACGACAAATCAGAAAGAGATTTTCTGAAGATACCATATCATCATTATTGGATATTAGATGGTGGGATTGGTCGGAGAAAAAAATTAAAAAAAATATTCCCGCCATTCAAACGGGAAGCATTGATGACCTAAAGTAATAGGACTTACCGAATAACAAATATCTTTACATAGCCGCTTGGTTTTCAAAAAATCAAGCGGCTATATTTTTGTTTAAGGAGGTGTTCGCTTATGGGCGAAACAGACTACAATGCCCTGCTTTACGACAAGATGAAAGCGGAGCAGGACAAGTACAAAGACTGGCTGCTTTCACAGCCGCCGGAGGAAATTCTGAATCATACCTACGAGTACACGATGAGAGAGGACATCGTGATGTGTATGGAAGAAATGGAGCTTTCTCCGAAACAGGCAAAGGCATTGCTTCGCTCCCCCTGTCCGCTTGATGATGTCTATAAAGAGTTTAGGGACAGAGAAGTTGAGCATATGGATACCATTCGGGATTCCATCGAAACAAGGGCAAATGATGTGCTCAAACGAGATAAAAATAGAGAAAGCAGGTGAAGAAATGGCGCATAAATTAAAAACTATTCGTGCGGATATGCTGGTGCTGCAATGCCAACTTGAAAGGGAACTAATTCGATATGTACGGCGGTATCTCTGCCAGCCGCAGGCAACAATCATCACAAACGATAAGCAGTTTGCTTTTATGTGCGAGTTGTATGACTATGTGGAGAATACGGAGTTTCCGCCTGAAATGGTAAGCTCCCTTATGAAAACAAAAAATGTTTTGGAGCTGTCTTGGGACGAGTGGATGATGAATATTGAGGTGGACGATATGGAAGATTCCATCGAAAAAGTCGCAGAACTTCTCAGGGAAAGGAAGATTTGATATGCCATATATTGCGCCGGAGGTGATCGAACAGGCTCGGCAGATCGACCTTTTGACCTATCTGAAAAACTGTGAGCCGCACGAACTGGTGCGAATTTCTGGCAACAACTACACTACCCGTACCCACGACAGCCTAAAGATTTCAAACGGCAAATGGATGTGGTGGTCGCAGAGAATCGGTGGATATAACGCCCTTGACTATCTTGTGAAAGTCAGGGGCTTTTCTTTTGTGGAGGCAGTCGAAACCCTGATGGGAAAGGCGGCGGTTATGCCTACTTTGACGGTCAAACCAAAGCAGAGTGAAAAGCCGAAAATTCTCCTACTGCCCGAAAAAAGCAAAACAACCGACAAGATCAAAGAGTACCTGTTCAGCAGAGGAATTGACGGGGCAATTACCGACGAATGTATCAAAAAAGGCGTTATTTTCGAGAGCTTGCCTTACCACAATATTGTTTTTGTTGGCTTTGACGAGAATAGAAAACCGAAATACGCCGCTTTTCGAGCGACAAACAGCCGCCGGATTTTAGGCGATTGTTCCGGCAGTGACAAGCACTATTCTTTTCGGTTAGCAGACAGCGAAAGCAACGAGGTACACCTTTTTGAATGTGCTATTGACCTGCTTTCTTACGCAACGCTTTCCAAGCTTTCCGGGAAGGACTGGCGGCAGGAAAACCTTGTTTCCCTTGCGGGTGTTTACCTCCCGAAAGAAAAAATTGAGGACAGCACAACGCCGGCAGCCGTTATCAAATATCTTGCGGAGCGACCGGATATTCAGAAAATACACATTCACTTTGATAACGACAACGCAGGAAGAAAAGCAACTCAGGCGTTAAAAGTAATCTTGCCAAAGCGGTACGAAATCTTTGACGAGCCGCCGAAGAAAGGTAAGGACTATAACGATTATCTCTGTATTCAGTTAGGAATATGGAAATCAAAAGAAAGGAATTTTGAACGATGAATATACGAGTTTATCAGGTAAATATGAGTCGAGATCCGAATCATATTGCCTTTATGAATTATGAGAGCCTGCCCAAGTTTCAGGGTAGTTCGGAGATAGACAGCAGTGTTTATGACAAAGTATTTGAGGGTGATGTGAATTGCACCAACCTTGAAGAAGTGTATCAGATGTTTAATTTAAACCATCCCGCAGGATATAAAGCCCGTTCCCTTTCGGTATCTGATGTGGTGGAGGTTATTCAAGAGGACGGTACAAGGGACTTTCACTTCTGTGATTCTTTCGGATTTAGAAAGGTGGCGTTTGAACCAGATAAATGTGAAATCAGCGAACGATTTTGTTCTGGTGAGGAAAAAGATACGGTTTCCGTTCTTCTCGTTCAGGCTGGGAAGTATCCGAAACTTATTGAAATCAAAGATTCTCTTGAAGCAATGCAGGCGCTTGTGGGCGGAGATATTGAGGAATATATGCCGTTTGAAGATGAAGTCGCAATCATCTGTAATGAGGAAGGAAAGATGATCGGGTTGCCCTTGAACAGAGCGATTTATTCTGAGGAAAAAGTGGATATGCGTTACGATGAAATGGCGCAGAAGTTCAGAGAAGCCGAGAAAAGCGGTCAACATCTTAACGGATATATCGTATTTACCGAGGACAGTTTTACGGAAAAATATCCGTTGGAATCCCGTACCTATATAGTTTCCAGCGATAACAAAGCCTATCGTCCGAATATGAGTGGTTATTCTGTTTTCGGCACTTCGCTTGATGGTACAGACAAAAATGTTCGATTAGACGCATATATGGCTGCTGAAAAAGGCGGCAAGGACGGTTGGAAAATTGAACGCTGCTATATCAAAGAACGGGAGATGATCGAAATAATTGCAGGAGATTTTTTCATCTGCTACGCTCCCATTTCTTCAGAAAAGTTTTTAAGTCTAACACCGGACTTGGAGAAAAAATATGCGGAGAAGTTTAGGTATCCTGAGACATTTGTGCGTACCGACGATGGCATTAAAGCGATACCGTATAAACCAAAAACAAAAGATTTTGAGCGATAAACCGCAAAATACGGGGCAGCCGGATAGGTCTGCATTAGCTTAGCGAGCAGACTGTTTTTACTCCTATCGGGCAAAAACAGTAAAAACTCGTTAGGGGCTGCCCCTAATACCCCAATACAAGAAAGGATTTTGACTATGCACGAATTTCTATTTTTTATGATAGGCTTCCTGCTCGGCGGCGTTATCGGCATTACGATAATGTGCCTTATGCAGATCAACCGAATTAGCAGCACCGAAAATAACCGGAAGGAGGATAAGGAACTGTGAAACGAACAGTCAAAAAACAATTTTGGTTTTCAAAGGCGGAAGCACAGGATTTGCAGAAGAAAGCAAAGAAAAGCTGCCTGACCGAAGCGGCGCTTGTACGATTGCTTCTTCGAGGGTATGAGCCGAGAGAAAAACCGGATGAGAGATTCTACGATACTATGCGGGAACTCTCTGCTATTGGCAACAACATCAATCAGCTTGCCATTAAAGCAAATGCCCTCGGCTTTGTGGATTCTCAAATGCTTAAGAACGAAGCACTTAGATGGCATAAGTTGCAGGCGGCGATTGAGCGGGAATTCCTGCGTCCTGAAAAAAGCGGTCTGAAATGGCAGTAACAAAACTTTGGAAGGTAAGCGTCCGGCTCGGTCAGGTACTCGATTATGCGACTGATCCTGAAAAGACAGTTAATCCCGAATATTCGTCCGAAGATTATCAGGCGCTCAAAGATGTGCTTGCCTATGCGAAGGACGAGGAAAAAACGGAGCACGAGTTTTTCTGCGATGGTATCAACTGCAATGTGGATATGGCTCGTGATCAATTCATTACCGTCAAGGAACAGTTCGATAAGCCGAGTGGGATTCAGGCATATCACGGGTATCTGAGTTTCAAGGAAAACGAGGTCACTCCTGAACAGGCGCAGCAGATTGGAATGGAGTTTGTGAGAAAGATGTGGGGCAAGCGATTTCAGGTGGTTGTTACCACTCACTTGAATACAAAACATCTCCACTGTCACTTCGTCATCAACTCCGTTTCCTTTGTGGATGGAAAGCGGCTTCAGGACAAGGAAAAGTCTTGGCGTTACTTTCGGCATATTGCTGATGAGATATGCTTGGAGCATAAGCTGTCCATTGTAGAAAAGCCGGAGCTGAACAGATCTCCCGCCTATCTTACGATGAAAGACAAGGCAGGTATGCCTACCCGATATAACAACGCTAAAAAAGCGATTGACGAAGCGATTGCGATGAGTCGCAATCTGCGGCAATTTCAATACGAGTTGGGCGTAATGGGGTATCACTCAAATTTTAGTCCCAACCGCAAGTATGCAACGGTCACACCCAAAGGCAGCGAAAAGCCGATCCGAACTTATCGGCTCGGTGAAGAATATACCAAAGAAAAAATCATTGAACGGCTTACCGCCAATCGAGACAGCATTGTTTTCAAACCGTTTCAGCCAAAGACCTATATTATCAGGCAGTACCGCTTGCCTACAAGAGAAAACAAAATTCAAAAGGTCGGCGGGCTTTACGGCTTGTATCTCTACTACTGCTATCGGCTTGGCTACCTTCCGAAGTACAATCAAAAACAACAGAATACGGCAAGGCTTCATTATCTACTCAAAGACGACCTGATGAAGCTGGACGAACTTACAAAACAGGTAACGCTGCTCGGAAAGCACCAAATCGGTACAGACGAGCAGCTTTTTTCATATAAGCGATCAGTAGAAGCGGAAATCAAAACCCTTACCGCCGACAGAACACATCTCCGAAATGAAATACGAAAGGTAGATATATCAGATGAACGGCTGTCGGCGGCAAAGATGAAAATTTCAGCTATCTCCGAACGCTTGAAAGAGCTTCGCAAAGAAGTAAAGCTCTGCGACGGGATTGCGAAGCGGTCAGGCGTAATTGCCGATACCCTTTCGCAAGTCAAGGCAGAGGAAGAAAAATCTCAAAGAAAGGAGTCCCGAAACTATGAACAACGGCGGTGACGCAGCAGAACAAATCGTCAGGCTGTCGCTTGAAGGATTTGAAGTGGCTGTCCGGCTCACAGGCTCGGCGGCGAAGAATATCGCTATTCTGTTAGCTTCCGTGCTGAAGCAGGAGATCAGCCAGTCGAATAAGACACGGGGGAAAGCACGGCTTACCAATATGATTAAGTCCGGCAAGGAACTGAAGGTCTTTTCGTTCCAGCAGAAAGACCTGCCGAAGTTTACCGAACAGGCAAAACGATACGGCGTCCTTTACTGCGTTCTGCGTGATAAAAATACCAAGAGCGATACGGCGATGGTCGATATTATCGCCCGTGCGGAGGACGCTGCGAAAATCCAGCGTATTTCCGACCGCTTTGAACTTGGTAAAGTCGATAAGGCTTCCATTGTTTCCGAAGCGGAAAAAGATGTGGCAGACCGTGAAGCGGCTGCCAATGAAGTGCCTACGAAATCAAGGGGCGAGATCATCGTGGAGGAAGCGATGGGAAAGCCAATGCAGAAGGAGGGAAATTCCCACCAAAACCCCTCGGTCGCAAAGACGGACAAAAGCCCTCTGTCCGAGCGAGACTTAGAAACGACAGGTACGCACACTGATAAGGGTGTCGCAAAGGCAGCGGATAAGAAGCCTTCGGTCAAGGAAAAGCTCGACCGATACAAGGCGGCTGCCAAAGCGGAAAAGGAAGCAGAGCGTACTGTGCCGGAGGCTTCCAAAGAGAAGCCGAAAACCCCTGAAGCCAATCGGCAGACCGTTCACAGGCAGCCGAAGAAATCCAAGAAGTCGAAAGAGAGGTGAGCGAAATGGATCAACTAAAGGAACACCCGCAGATCGTGGAACTGTTAGACACGCTCGATAAAAACGGCTTGATGAAAGAGAAAAACGAGGTGCAGTCGCTGGTAAGTTATATCGGCGGTATGGAAGAAACGCTGACAGGAATGCTCGGCGAGCTTCAGGATATGCGCCGTGAAATCAATCTGATCCACAACAACACGCTGCGGAGCAAGTGCCATACCCTTGTGGAAAAAACGGAGAGCAAAATCCGTCAGGGATTTTCCGCAGTCAAAAAGATGAAGGATAATCTGATCCAGTCAGCCGGAAACGCTGTGCGGGCGTTCCGGGAAAAAGGCAGGGACGCCCTTGCTGAGTCGGTCAGGGCAATGAAAATCCCCGAAGCGCTGGATAAGCTGTCCTCGATGTTCGGTAAACTGTCAAAGGATATGGCGCAGGATACAAGAAAACTGTCCGCTATGCAGACGGAGCTTCAGGGCGCAAAGGGGCATTTGAAAAATATGGGGCTGCTGTTTATGGGAAAAGCCGCAAAGGAAGCGGAACATTCCAAGAGTGATAAAGGCGTTTTATCAAGGTTGTCCCGTTTATTTGAAAAAGCGCAGAAAGGATTTGCGTCTTTGGAGCAAAAGGCGATGGATACGGCGGATAAGCTCAGAGTTTCCCGTGTGAAATCGTCTGTAAAAGAAAATCTCAGCAGATATAGGGCGGCGGCGAAAGCAGAAAAAGGAACAGAGCGCAGTGAGCCGGCTGCTTCCAAAGAAGAAAACCGCACAGTACAGGCGTTGGGGCAGATTAGCGTCCCGCACCAGCAAAAATCAAATCTATCAAAAGAGAGGTAAAAAGGTATGACCAACGATTTTAAGAGTAAGCAAAGCAGCGGCGCAAGACCGCCGAGACTTTCGCCGGAGGAATACGCCGCCAAGAAAAAGGCGGAGAAAGAAGCCATTTATCAACTGCTCGACAATACCGCTTCGGAAGTGGTGCAGTCGCCGGAAAAATTCAAAGCCTACCTTGATGTGCAGAGCCGTATGGACAGGTACACAGCGAACAATGCGTTGCTGATGTATAAACAGTTTCCGCAGGCAAGTCAGATCAAGGAATTTGACGATTGGGCGGCTGAGGGCGTAAAGGTCAATAAAGGCTCCAAGACCTTTATTATCCTTGATCCGTATGAGTACACCAAGAAAGACGGGACAATCGGCATTGATTTCAACTTGAAAAGAGTGCTGGATGTTTCACAGACCAACGGCAAGCGCCCCGCCGCCCCGACCGCTAACCGTGATCCGAGAAAGCTGGTAGCGGTTATGCTCGACAGCGCCCCGATCAACATTGAAAGCACCAATGAGCTGCCCTATCCCGATATGGGCGCTTTCTATAAAAACGAAGATCAGACGCTTTATGTGAAGCGGGACATCGGCGACAGCGTTGCCCTTTGCCAGTGCGTTGCTCAGGAACTCGGTCACGCCGAGCTTTCTATGAACAGCGAAGTGTATAGCCGCAGAGATATGGGATTTCAGGCGGTGTGCATTGGATATATGCTCTGTAAGAAATACGGCGTCGATACGCAGAACTTTGCGATTGACCGTATCCCCGATGAATTGAAAAATAAAGAGCCGAAAGACATCAAAGCTGAACTCGGCAAGACGCAGAAGGCGTTTAAGGAAATTACCGCCCGTGTTTCCGATGAGCTGTACCGTCAGAGGGCGGAGCGCTCAAAGGAACAGGAGAGATAACCGGAGGTAGCTGCGATGAAAGAAGAACTCTACCATATCGCTTTGGACGATTATGAACACGGTGTTGTAATCCGTTCCCTGAACGATAAAAAGACCGACCTCAAAAAAGAGGGCAAGTCCACCGACGCCGTAGACGATCTGATTATTAAAATCGGTCACGCCCCAAGACGCAAGTTCAAAGTGGTAGAAAAGGAATCCTGCCGTGAATCGAGATAGCAACAAGCAGTCTGCGATTATCCTTGCGGTTATTGGGATTCTTCCCGTTGTGTGGCTCGGCTTATTGATAGCACCGTCCGTCAAGGGCGGTCTGCCGGAGATACTGCCGAGCCTTTTGACGGCATTCAATGATCCGTTCCATATCGAGCTTTGCGGGGACAGCTTAAAAACTGTCCTCGTTTTGCTTTTGCTCTACGGAATGGGGATTGGAATTTATTTGTCCACACGGAGGAACTACCGCAGGCGTGAGGAACACGGCTCAGCGAAATGGGGCAGCGCAAAAGCCATTGACAAAAAGTACCGTCAAAGCCCGCCCTCGGAAAATAAGCTGATGACGCAGAATGTCCGAATCGGACTCAATGCGAAAAAGCACCGGAGGAATCTGAATACTCTGGTGTGCGGCGGCTCCGGCGCAGGCAAGACAAGATTCTATTGCAAGCCGAATTTAATGCAGACAAGCAATTCCTCTCAGGTAATTTTAGATCCAAAAGGGGAAATTCTGCGTGATGTCGGCAATCTGCTTGAAAAAGCAGGCTATGAGATCAAGGTGCTGGACTTGATTTCAATGGAGAAAAGCCATTGCTACAACCCGTTTGTCTATCTCAGAAACGACAACGATATTCAGCGCCTTGTGACCAACCTTTTTAAGAGTACCACCCCGAAAGGCTCTCAATCCAATGATCCTTTTTGGGATACTGCGGCGAGTATGCTTTTACTCGCCCTTATTTTTTATCTGCACTACGAAGCGCCGGAGGAAGAGCAGAATTTTGCGATGGTAATGGAAATGCTCAGGGCAGCGGCGATTGAGGACGAGGAGGACAACCGCCCTTCTCCACTCGACAATCTGTTCGCCGATTTGGAAATGGATAATCCCGACCATATCGCCCTGAAATACTACCGTTCCTACCACTCCGGTTCGGCAAAGACGCTCAAATCCATTCAGATCACTCTTGCCGCAAGATTGGAGAAATTCAATCTTGAAAGCTTAGCGGCGCTGACTTCTGCCGACGAGCTTGACCTTGCTTCAATGGGCGAGAAGAAAACGGCGCTGTTTGCGCTGATACCGGATAATGATTCGAGCTTTAATTTCCTCGTCAGTATCCTTTACACGCAGCTTTTCCAGCAGCTTTTTTACTCCGCCGACCATATCCACGGCGGCAGTCTGCCGATACCCGTCCATTTTTTGATGGACGAATTTGCGAATGTTTCGCTGCCGGATGATTTTGACAAGATACTTTCCGTTATGCGCTCAAGAGGCGTATCGGTATCCATTATCCTGCAAAATCTGGCGCAGTTAAAGGCTTTGTTTGAGAAACAATGGGAAAGTATCGTGGGCAACTGCGACGAATTTCTCTATCTCGGCGGCAATGAACAGAGTACGCACAAGTATGTGTCCGAGCTTTTAGGCAAGGAAACGATTGACACCAACACCTACGGGAAAAGCGAGGGGCGGAGCGGAAACTACTCGACCAATTATCAGATTTCCGGTCGTGAGCTGCTTACCCCTGACGAAGTGAGAATGCTCGACAACCGCTACGCCATTTTGTTTATCCGTGGCGAGCTTCCGGTAATGGATTTGAAGTATGACATTTTGAAGCACCCGAATGTGGCATATACCGCAGACGGAAGAGGCGGCGTGTATAGACACGGCGAAGTCACAAAAAATGTGGCGACTATTGAAACCCTTTGGATTGATCTCGATAGTGTTCCCGAAACAGAGCTTTCGGAAACTACTTACGAGCTGTTGTCTGATGAGGACTTTGAAAATTTAACAAATTGATTGGAGGAAAACAAAATGAAACTTTTTACTAAAATTCAGAAGAAGGAAACCAGCAAGCTGCCTATGACCGGAAAGGTGAAGAAAGGCTTTCGTTATTATTGTATGGCTGTTTTGAGCCTGACCGCTATTTTTGCAATGTCCACAACGGCTTTCGCCGCAAGCGATCCGCTTACCGTTGTGAATAACCTGTCCGATTTCATTTTCGGTTTTATCCGTGCGATTGGTCTGATCCTGCTCGGCTTTGGTATCGTTCAGGTAGGTCTTTCCCTGAAATCCCACGATCCTTCGCAGCGTGCGAACGGATTTCTGACGCTGGCGGGCGGTATCATTATCGTTTTTGCGAAAGAAATCCTCACTCTGATTACGGGCTAATCCTTTACGCAAACGACGCTCAGGGGCGTTCCTGAAAAACAATTCAGGGACGCCCCATTTTTCTTTATAAGGAGGTGCTACGAAATTGAGTGATAACTGGGTAGTTCAGAATCTCCAGAATGCCCTCGAAACATGGAATGAAAAACTCGCTGAGATATGGCAGCTTATCACAACTACGCCGCAGAGCTTCAAAGGCGGTGGGATATGGGCGGTCATTGTCAATATCAACGGCGCTGTGCAGGCGATTGGTCTTGCGCTTTTGGTGCTGTTTTTTGTGGTCGGTATGGTACGCACCTGCGGCAGCTTCAGCGATGTCAAGAAACCGGAACACGCTGTCAAGCTCTTTATCCGATTTGCGCTCGCAAAGGCGGGTATCACTTACGGTATGGAGCTAATGCTTGCCCTGTTCAATATCGTGCAGGGTACAATCGGCACGATTATGACCGCCGCAGGCTTTACTTCCGCACAGCAGACCACTCTGCCGCAGGAAATGATCGACACGATTGAGAGCTGCGGCTTTTTCGAGAGTATTCCGTTATGGGCGGTTACGCTCATCGGCGGCTTGTTCATCACGGTAATGTCATTCCTGCTCATTATGACGGTGTACGGGAGGTTTTTTAAGTTATATATGTATACGGCGCTCGCTCCGATTCCGCTTTCCACTTTTGCGGGAGAGCCGAGTCAGAATGTGGGGAAATCGTTTATCAAAAGCTACTGCGCCGTATGTTTGGAAGGTGCAGTGATCGTTTTAGCCTGCATTATCTTCTCATTGTTCGCTTCTTCCCCGCCTGTGGTCGATCCCAATGCGGCGGCAGTTACGCAGGTATGGTCATATATCGGCGAGCTGCTCTTTAATATGCTCGTTTTGGTCGGCTCGGTGCGGATGTCTGACCGGATTATCCGAGAGATGATGGGGCTGTAAGGAGAACAGAATGAAACGAATATACAACAAATTCAAAGGCTACACCCTTGCGGACTGCGATTGCAGATATTGCCTGTGTTATGGAGGGCGGCGGAAAGGCAAAGTTACTTGTCTTGCGGACGAGTGCGTCTGCGCCGATGAAATCCGGCAGGCGAAAAAAATGAAAGAAAGGAGTTCCTAAATGGAAGTCAAAATCAATAGAGAAATCAGGAATTACACAGAAGCGATGTTTTTTGGACTGTCACTGCGGCAGTTCATTTTTTCTGCCTGTGCCTGCGTAGTGGCGGTAGGTATCTATTTCTTGCTCAAGCCCTATGTCGGCACGGAAACCGTATCGTGGATGTGCATTTTGGGAGCCGCCCCCTTTGCGGCTCTTGGTTTTGTCAAATATAACGGAATGACCGCAGAGAAATTCATTTATGCGTGGATTAAATCGGAGTTCTTAATGCCGAAAAAGCTCACTTTCCGTTCAACGAATACCTACTACGAGCTGTTCAAGCCGAGTATCGAAGCAAAAGCAAAGGAGGCTATGAAATCGAATGATTAAAACACTTACCAATCTCCGCAAACAGGAAAAGGAAAAGTTTGTCGTGCCGAAGGGAGTTCAGGATGTTATCCCCATTACCGCCATTTATGATGACGGTATTTTTCAGATGGGAAAGGACAAATTTTCCAAGACCTATAAATTTTCAGATATTAACTATGCCGTTGCCAGCCGTGAGGACAAGGAAGCAATGTTCCTTGAATACTCGGAGCTGCTCAATTCCCTCGACTCCGGCGCAACGACAAAAATCACGATCAATAACCGCCGCTTAAACCGACTGGACTTTGAGAACAACATTCTTATCCCGATGAAAGGCGACAGCCTCGATGAATACCGTGAGGAATACAACAAAATCCTTTTGGAAAAAGCCACAGGCGCAAATGCTATCGTGCAGGATAAGTATATGACGATTTCCGTCAACAAGAAGAATATTGAGGACGCAAGGAATTATTTTGCCCGTGTGGGCGCAGACCTGATCGCCCACTTCGGCAGGCTCGGCAGCAAGTGCGTGGAGCTGGAAACCGATGAAAGGCTGCGTATCTTTCACGACTTTTACCGTGTGGGCGAGGAATCCTCTTTCCACTTTGATATAAAGGAAACCCGCAAAAAGGGACACAGCTTCAAGGACTATATCTGCCCCGACTCAATGGAATTTGAAAAGGACTACTTCAAAATGGGCGACCGTTACGGGAGAGTCCTTTTTTTGCGTGAGTACGCTTCCTATATCAAGGACAGTATGGTGGCGGAGCTGACCGATCTCAACCGCAATCTGATGATGTCGATTGATGTCGTTCCCGTGCCGACAGACGAAGCGGTACGGGAAGCGGAAAACCGTCTGCTTGGTGTTGAAACGAATATTACCAACTGGCAGAGGCGGCAGAACTCCAACAACAACTTTTCGGCGACTGTCCCTTATGATATGGAACAGCAGAAAAAGGAAATGAAGGAATTTCTCGATGATTTAACGACGAGGGATCAGAGAATGATGTTCGCCGTGATTACCTTTGTGCATACGGCGGATTCAAAAGAACAGCTTGATAACGACACGGAAGCGCTGCTTACCACGGCGAGGAAGCACCTTTGTCAGTTCGGCGTGTTGAAATTTCAGCAGGTGGACGGGCTGAATACGGTTATGCCGTTTGGTGTGCGGAAGATTGATACCTTCCGTACCCTCACGACCGAAAGCCTTGCCGTGTTTATCCCGTTTCGGGTGCAGGATATTTTTCACGAGAATGGTATCTACTACGGGCAGAATGTGATTAGCAAAAATATGATTATCGCCGACCGCAAGCAGCTTCTCAACGGTAATTCCTTTATTCTCGGCGTATCGGGCGGCGGTAAGTCCTTTGCCGCAAAGGGCGAGATCGAGAATGTGATTCTTTCCTCGGATTCCGATGTTATCATCATTGATCCGGAGCGGGAATATTCACAGCTTGTGAAGGCGCTCGGCGGCGAGGTTATCCATATCTCCGCTACTTCTCAAAATCATATCAACGCTATGGATATGACGAAGGAATACGGCGACGGGGCGAATCCGGTTATTTTGAAGTCGGAGTTTATTATGTCCCTGTGCGAGCAGCTCATCGGCGGCAGCAACCTCGGCGCAAAGCAGAAATCCATTATCGACCGCTGCACCGCCAGCGTGTACCGCACCTATCAGCAGAATAACTATCAGGGCGAAGTGCCGACCTTGCAGGATTTCAGGGCGGAGCTTCTGAAACAGGACGAGCCGGAGGCGAAGGAAATCGCCCTTGCCATCGAGCTGTTTACAAGCGGCAGCTTGAACACCTTTGCGAAGCATACGAATGTGGATACCAATAACCGTCTGATCTGCTATGACATTTTAGACCTCGGCAAGCAGCTTATGCCTATCGGTATGCTGGTCGTTCTCGACTCTATCTTAAACCGCATTACGCAGAACAGGGCGAAAGGCAGAAATACCTTCATCTTTATTGATGAGATTTATCTGCTGTTCCAGCACGAGTATTCCGCTAACTTCCTTTTTACCCTTTGGAAGCGTGTGCGTAAATACGGTGCTTATGCGACGGGTATTACGCAGAATGTGGACGACCTTTTGCAGAGCCATACGGCGAGGACAATGCTCGCAAACTCTGAGTTTATCATTATGCTCAATCAGGCTTCCACGGACAGGCTGGAGCTGGCGAAGCTCTTAAATATCTCCGACCTTCAGATGTCGTATATTACGAATGTGGAAGCCGGACACGGGCTTATCAAGGTGGGCAGCTCCCTTGTGCCGTTCGCAAATAAATTCCCGAAAAATACGAAGCTGTATAAGCTGATGACAACCAAACCGGGCGAGAGCGCATAAGCTCCCGACCCTTGTTTCAGAAAGGAAATGGCAATGAGAAAAAAGATTTGTATTGCGCTGATGGCAGCGTTTACCGTCCTGCTCGGCGTCAGCAGCTATTTCATTATCGACCATTACAGGGAGGCGGAACATCAGGAGCAGATGTACGATTCTCTCGTACAGCTCGTAGAGGACAGCGAAACCGAGCCTGCCGAGCCGATCATCTATTCGGAAGATAAGACGATACTGCCGGAGCTTACCGAGCTGTACCGTCAAAACAATGATTTGGTCGGCTGGATTTGCGTGGAGGATACGAACATCAATTATCCCGTTATGCAGACGGTTGATAACCCGAACTACTATCTGAAGCGTGGATTTGATAAAGAATACAGTTCTTACGGCTGCCCGTATGTGCAGGAGGACTGTGATGTCCTAAAGCCCTCGGACAATGTAGTGATCTACGGTCATCATATGAACAACGGCTCGATGTTCGCCGACCTTGAAAAATTCAAGGACGAGGATTTCTGGCGGGAACATAAAACGATTGCTTTTAATACCCTGACAGAGAAAAATGAGTACGAAATCCTTGCGGTTTTCAAAACCGTTGTCTACACCGACAGCCCGGAAGCCTTCAAATATTACCGCTTTACGGACGCTCAGTCGCCGGAGGAGTTTGAGGCTTATATTGAAAAATGTAAGGGGCTTTCCCTTTACGACACGGGCGTATCAGCGGAGTACGGCGACAAGCTGATCACGCTTTCCACCTGTGAATACTCCCGCACGAACGGAAGGATTGTCGTTGTGGCGAAAAAAGTGACAGAAAGCAGTGGTGCAAATGCTCCCGCAAATGACGGGGCGGCAGAGATACCGAGCTAATGCCCTGATAAAGAAGCTGTGCGCTAATTATGATGACGGGAACTGCCTGCTTCTTGATGAGGGGGAAGGCTGCGTCTGCGTACAGAGTATATCCTACTCGCTCTTGTGCAGGTATTTCCGCAATGCCGTGCTTCCGGCAGATCCGGCGCTGGAAGCGGAGATACTTGGAACGCACCCTGACAGGTGCGTTTCCTGCGGCGCTCCGATTATCAAGCGTGGCAACAGGAAAAAGTATTGTGAGAAATGCGCCGGTATCGCATACAAAAGGCAGCAGGCAGAGTACGCAAGGAAAAAGCGCACAGAATCGAAAAATAGAGGGTAAAAAGTCCTTGATTTAAGCGGCTTTTCAGCCCTCGTACTTTGAGGGGCAAGGTGTTGATACCTTTTCCCCTCTTTTTTTACTTCAAAGCGTCCACAGGCGCTTGGAAAGGAGGTTTTCTATGCCGGATATTAAGACAAGGGATATAGCGAAAGGCACGATCAAAACGATTGACAAATCGGCGGTTGCCGCCGAGCGTATGAAATCCGCCTTTATCCAGACTAAAGAAAAAGCGGAACACTCCGTTGATGTCCCTGAAAGCAGTGCGGAGGAATACGCTTCCAACCGTTTGGAAAGCGGTATCGACCGAGTTTCCCACGAAGCCGTACACCAATTTGACAAGCAGGGGCGCAAGGGTGTTCAGGCGACAAAGCAGAATATCGTCAAGGCAAAGGACGGTATTCAGAAATTCAAGGAAAAGCGGGCGGCGCAGTCGCTTCAAAAACAGGCGCAGGCGGCAGCTCCACGAAAAGGCGTCGGTCAGGGTATCAAGGCGGTGGAACAGCCGAAGAAGGCAGTAAAAGAGTCTGCCCGTTCCGCAGGAAAAAAGACGATTAAGACGGTTGGGAAAGGCTCGGCGAAAACAGCGCAGAAAACGGTAAAAACCGCAGAGCGCACCGCTAAAACGACCGTCAAGACAGCACAGCGTACCGCAAAGGCGGCGCAGAAAACAGCGCAGGCTACGGTCAAGGCTTCTCAAAGGGCAGTTCAGGCGGCACGGGCGGCGGCTCGTGCCGCCGTTATTACGGCGAAAGCAATCGCAAAAGCGATAGCGCTTGCGGTCAAGGCGATTATCGCCGGAACAAAAGCGTTGATCGCCGCAATCGCCGCAGGCGGCTGGATAGCGGTTTTGGTCATTATTGTGATTTGCCTGATCGGTATGCTTCTCGGATCAGTGTTCGGTATCTTTTTCTCAGGCGAGGATTCCGGCACGGGTATGAGTATGCAGACCGTTGTGCAGGAAATCAATACCGAATACGATACCAAACTGCAAGAGGAGAAAAGCTCGGTATCCTATGATGTCCTTGAAATGAGCGGTAGCCGTGCCGTTTGGAAAGAGGTGCTTGCGGTATACTCGGTCAAGGTCAACACCGATCCGGATAATCCCCAAGAGGTCGCAACGATGGACGAATCGAAAAAGCAGCTTCTCACGGACATCTTTTGGGAGATGAACGAAATAAGCTCCAGCACCGACACCAAAACCGAGACGGTCATTACCGAAACCGATGACGGTCACGGAAATATCGTGGAGACGGAAAGCACGGTCACGCAAACCTATCTGTATATCACGGTCAGCCATAAGACCGCCGATGAGATGGCGGCGCAGTATGGATTTAACGAGGAACAGAAAGAGTATCTTGCAGAGCTGCTTGCCGATGAAAACAATTCGCTGTGGTCGCAGGTACTTTACGGGATTACGGGTACAGACGATCAGATCGTAACCGTTGCGCTTTCCCAAATCGGGACGATGGGCGGCGATCCGTACTGGTCTTGGTACGGTTTTAATTCCCGTGTCGAGTGGTGCGCTTGCTTCGTTTCGTGGTGCGCTAACGAGTGCGGGTATATTGACGCTGGCGTGATTCCGAAATACGCAGGCTGCGTCAACGGCGTACAATGGTTTAAGGACAGAGGGCAATGGCTGGATAACAGCGCAGAGCCTACGCCGGGTATGATTATCTTCTTCGATTGGGCGGACGAAAGCGGTCAGGACGGATTATCCGACCATACGGGTATCGTCCAAAAGGTGGAAAACGGCAGAGTTTACACGGTCGAGGGCAACTCCGGGGATTCTGTTCGTCAGAACAGCTATCCGGTTGGGTATTATGAGATACTCGGCTACGGTGCGCCTGCCTATTGATCGGAAAGTAAAAAACGAGCCGCTTGCAAAAAAATGCAGGCGGCTTGATTACATAATTGACAATCTAACAGTTGTTAGGTATAATGTACCTAATGATTGTTAGATAAGGAGAGCTAAGATGAACGACACAAAGCAGCGCATATTAGATGTTTCTTTAGAATTGTTTTCTCAAAATGGTTTTTCTGCGGTATCTATCCGAGATATTTGCAGGCAGGTACAAATCAAGGAAAGCTCTGTATATTATTACTTCAAAAGTAAGCAGGCTATTTTTGACGAACTACTTTGCTTATTCGAGAACAAAGCAAGCGATATGATGTGTCAGTTAGATAAAGCGCTCGCAGAACAAACTTTTTCCGCAGAACAAAACTTTTATCAAACTGTGTGTGATACCTTTTTTGAGCGATATTTAATGGATACCTTCTGTAATAAGGTAATGCGTCTGCTTTTGATTGAACAATTCAGCAACACCACCATTCAGAATGTATATGAGCGTTGGATGTTTACTGAGCCGCTTTCTTTTCAAAGCAGGGTGTTTTCTGTTCTTATGCAGGTGGGTGTTATTCAGAACGCTGACAGTGAATATTTAGCGGTAAAGTATTATGCTCCGATCTATTTCTTCGCTCAAAGGTGGCTGTTTAGCGGAGCATTGTCTGAAGAACGCAAAAGCGCTTTTCACAAAAACGCCTATCAGCATATTCAAAGGTTTTTTACTGAGATAGGAGTGGCATAATGGCAAATATTATTATTACAGGTGCAAATCAAGGAATCGGCTACTACTTTACAGAGCAAGCCCTTAAAGACGGAAACAAGGTTGCAGTATTAGATGTAGAAACGGATAAATTGGAAGTCTTAGCTCAAGCATTTCCAAAACAGCTTTTATACTATAACACAGATGTATGTGATGAAATACAAATCAATTCCGCCGTAAAGGAAATCATTGCAGCCTTTCATTTCATAGATATTGCGATCCACAATGCCTGCCTTTGTACTTTTGATAACGAATGTAATATAGACCTTGATATATACAGACAGGTTTTCAATGTGAATTATTATGGCGGACTGCGTTTGGCTAAAAGTGTTATACCATATATGCAGGCGCAAAAAAGGGGAAAAATAATCTTTACAAGTTCCGGCGTAGGCGTGACTGGCTTTATTGGAATATCGCCTTATGCTTCTACCAAAGGGGCTTTGGAGTCGCTGGCGAAATGCCTGAATATTGAGTATGCTTCAGACGGTATTTCGTTTCATATTATCCATCCGCCATTAACTCGGACAAAATCGGCTTCTCCTCTGCCAGTACCAAAAGAATTTATGGCAGATCCCCAAAAGGTCGGATTCGGAATTGCAAAGCATATTTTTTCAAAGCGTTTTATTATATGTCATAACTTCAGTCAAAAGTTTCAAACTCTTATCTGCTATTTATGCCCGATCAAAATGGGAAAACTGATGTCAAAAATGACTGTGCGATATGTGAACGATAAGAAAGGTTAATGATGGATGGATTTTAAGTATGGGCTGTAATGAGATTGTAAGAAGTGGCTGCTATACTAAAATCACAAAACAGATTTGGAGGTTTTAGCTATGGCAATATTGGAGACGAAAGACTTACGAAAGATATACGGAAGTGGAGAAAATGAAGTCCACGCTTTGGACGGTGTATCTATTTCCGTGGACGAGGGCGAATTTGTTGCTGTGGTCGGCACTTCCGGCAGCGGTAAATCCACGCTGTTGAATATGATCGGTGGATTAGACCGCCCTACTTCGGGAAGTGTGACAATCCGTGGCAAAGAGCTTTTGAAAATGAAAGACGAGGAATTAACGATCTTCCGCCGCAGGAATATCGGCTTTGTCTTTCAGAATTACAATCTGCTCCCAGTCCTCAATGTGTACGAAAATATTGTGTACCCTATTGAGATTGACGGAGCGAAAGCCGATACGGAGTTTGTTCGGCAGATCATTCATACGCTCGGTTTGGAAAAGAAGCTCAAAAATATGCCGAATAACCTGTCCGGCGGTCAGCAGCAGCGTGTAGCGATTGCCCGTGCATTAGCTACCAAGCCCGCTATTATCCTTGCCGACGAGCCGACTGGAAATTTGGACTCTAAAACAAGTATGGATGTTATCTTGCTTATGCAGTCTATCAGCAAGCAGTTTCATCAGACCACGATTATGATTACGCACAACGAAGAAATTGCTCAGATGGCAGATCGGACAATCCGAATTGAGGACGGAAAAGTTGTTTCGGGAGGTGTTAGATATGCACGCTAACCGAAACAAAGGGGCACTCAAAAAAGTGGAAAAAGGGATGATGAAGGCAAACCGTATTCGCAATATATTTGCGGTGCTTGCGGTTGTCCTTACCACCTTTATGATTACAACGGTTTTCAGCTTGGGCATTAACTATATGCAGAATATGGAATTATCCAGCGTGCGTACAGCAGGCTCTAATGCTGATGTCACATTAAATGCGCCCACCAACGAGCAGGAACAGCAAATCCGTTCTTTGGATTATGTGAAAACAATCGGAACTCGATATATGATCGGTTCTGCTGTTCAGACAAATTCGGAGGGTAGAGAATCGTCCATAGTGATTCAGTATTACGATGAAACAGAATGGGAACAGCATTTTAAGGAAGCAATCAGCAATATCAACGGCTCTTACCCTACACAGGAAAACGAAATTATGCTGTCTGAGGACGCTCTTGCACAGCTTGGAATTGAAACGCCGACGCTGAATATGGATATTCCTCTATCATATTATGATAAGAACGGTCAGCAGGAAAGAATTTTCACTTTAAGCGGCTGGTTTCGTTCCTACATCGGGACGGGAATGGCTTTTGTTTCAGAAAGCTACTGTGCGAATGCCGGATATACCTTGCAGGATAACGGAACTTTATCTCTAACCTTAAATGAAATGCCGGGAGACTTTTATCAAATTCAAGAAGATGTATCTCTAAACGACAATCAGCATTTTAGCGGATCGGTTTCTATGCGTTCTTCCAATGGCTCTATGATTGCGATGGTTATTCTCTTGGTACTGTTTATTGTCGGAAGCGGTTATCTTCTGATTTACAATGTCCTGTATATTTCTATTTCCAAAGACACCCGCTTTTATGGTTTGATAAAAACGATTGGCACAACACAGAAGCAAATTAAATCGCTTGTAAAAAAGCAGGCATTTAAGTTTGCTTGTATTGGAATTCCTGTCGGCGTCGTATTAGCTGCGGCGGTATCCTTTGCCCTTGTCCCATTGTTTTTACAGCAAGGATATGAACAGGGTAGATCAAGTATGGACGCCGTTGTATTTTTCCACCCTGCTATCTTTATTCTGTCCATTATTTTCTCTGCGGTAACCGTTTGGATTGCTTGTAATGCGCCGGCAAAGGCGGCGGCAAAGATTTCTCCTGTTGAGGCTCTCCGTTTTCAAAACTTTGCACCTAAAAAGACGAAAAGCAGAAACTCCACAAACGGCGGCAAGCTGTCTGTGATGGCGTTCCATAATGTTTTCCGTGATAAGAAGCGGGCTGTGCTTGTATTTCTGTCTCTTTTTATGGGTACTGTCACGATTTTAGGTGTTAATGGCATTTTGGGAAGTATCAACGGAGAAAACTATGTTGATAAATACATGAAATATGATTTCCGTTATACGGATTCACAGTTTAGCCAGTTTGAAAACCTCGAAAAAGAAATACCGCAATTTGATGAGCATTTTATAGAACAGCTTTCACAGGTTAATGGTGTTGCAAATCTTTCAACCAGTAAAATTACTTGGGCAGAAATCGGCTTTAATGCTTCGGAATTTGAGAGCTTTTTGAAAATGCAGCACGAGGAACTCTATCACGATGGCAAACCCTATGAACAAATGATTTCGGAGCTGCAAGAATATGCTAATGCCGGAGATTATGGCTGCTATGTTGTGACCATTGATGATGAACTTGTAGAACAATATAACGATACCCATAATACGCCGATTGATATAGAGGCTTTTCGCAACGGAGATACGGTCATTGTGGGTATGGATACGGACACCTTTGCGCCGAACGCTACACTGGTTGGTAAAACTCTAAATTTGACTTCGGATAACGCAGATGGAAAGTCCGCAGATTTTCAAGTGGCGGGAGCGTTCAACTACAAAGACCTTGATGATAACTTCAATATCGGGCATCGTAAATGGGTGGGCGCTGTTCCTGATGTTATTTATGTAAGTGAAGCAGGAATGGAGCGACTAACAGACACCGCTATCATATACGATATTGGCGTGGACATTGAGAGCGCAAATCAGTTGCAGAAAGTAAATAACGAACTTATAGCAATCAACAACACTTTGCCTTCCGGCAAATGGAATTTTCAAAGCTCTGTTTCTGTATTGGAGGAATTCAATCAGATGTATTTTTCTATCGGTCTGCTTGGCAACGGTGCGGCGATTCTGCTCATTGTAATCGGCTTAATCAACTTTGTGAATGTTATGCTTACCGGCGTTATTGCAAGGAAAAATGAATTTGCCATCATGGAAAGTATCGGGACTACCAAAAAGCAGATCAGAAAGATTTTGACATTCGAAGGAGGATTTTATGCGCTTATTTCAACAATACTGATTATGACTTTGGGTAATGCTTTCCTTTTGCTGGTAGCAGACGCAGTGCCGAGCATTGCAGATTATGCAAGGTTTGAGTACCCTGTGGCGCTCGTTGTTGGTCTTATCATTGCCATTTTTGTAATATGCCTTACTGTTCCATCTCTGGTTTATCGGTTTATTTCAAAGGAGACAGTGATAGAACGGTTGCACGATTTTGAAAACTAATAAGATTTGCGGGGCGGGCGCAGCACTGCTGCGTCTGCTCCTGTAATTCTACATACTGAGGAAAGGTGGTGTGCTTTGCGGTTATGGCAAATATCTTTTTACTGGAAGATGATAAAATTTTGAGCAAAGGGATTTCGATTGCTCTTGAAAAGGACAAGCATACCGTTACAGCAGTTTATGGCTATATGGAAGCCTTGAAGAAATATCAAAAGCAAAGGTATGATCTGTTTCTGCTTGACATCAACCTGCCTGATGGCAGTGGAATGGAGCTTTGTAAAAAAATAAGGGAGACTTCTGACATCCCAATCCTGTTTCTGACTGCTAATGATACAGAGCAGGATATGTTGGAGGGTTTCGGTGTTGGCTGTGATGACTATATTCCTAAGCCCTTTTCGATTGAAGTTTTGCGGAAAAAAGTACAAGCTGTCTTAAAGCGGACAGGCGGCGGAAAATCCCGTATTCGATATAGAGATTTAGAAGTGGATACAGATAAATGCCTTGTTATGCTGAACGGAGAAGAAGTACGCCTTACCTCGACGGAGTACAAATTGCTTTGCTATTTGATAGAAAATAAAGGCAGGATTGTGACCAAAGCTATGCTTTTGGAACAACTTTGGGATATAGACGGGAACTTTGTTGATGAGAATACGGTGCGTGTGAACATTAAGCGGTTGCGGCAGAAACTAAACGATGATAAGCAGGAATACATTGTGACGGTTTTTGGTATGGGCTATACCTTTGGAGAATGATGATGAAGCATTTTAGAGTTTATCGAAAACTGATTTTGATTGCAGGTACTGTCATAGCGGCGATATCTGCTGGCGCTGTGCTTTTTATGGAAAGCACTTCTGCCCTTATGTTTCTTATCATTTGTGCCTTTGCCATTTTATGCGGCTTATTGTTTTTGCTTGACTTCCTGCATAACCGTTATCACGATGATCTGTTAGAGCAGATTACGCTGCTGATAGAGGCTTTGGTAGAACAGCAGGAACGGATTGTTTTTCCTGAAAATGAGGACACGCTGACTGCCCGTTTACAACACCAGCTTTTGAAGCTCCGTAACATTTTAACAGCGCAAAATCAGATGTTGGCACAGGAAAAGGAGCAAATCAAGACGCTGATCTCCGATATTTCCCACCAAATCAAGACACCCGTGGCGGCGGCAAATACCTTTGCACAGCTACTGGATGACAAAGAATTGTCCGATGAAGAACGCAGCGAATATATTGCCACTTTGCAGACTTCTCTTGAAAAGCTGACCTTTTTGACAAACAGCCTGATTAAAATGTCCCGTTTGGAAAGCGGCATTATCAGCCTGAAGCCTGAAAAAAACAGCTTGAATGATATTGTCCTGCAAGCGGTAAAAACCGTCTATGCAAAGGCGAAAGAGAAAAACATAACGATTACATTTGACTGCGAACGGCAATTTGAGGCACTGCTTGATTATAACTGGACAGCAGAAGCTATTACCAATGTTCTTGACAACGCTGTGAAATATACTCCAAGCGGTGGGATTGTTGGATTAGAGATTACAGAATACCCGTCCTATCTGCGGCTTGATATTTCCGATAATGGTATCGGAATACCCGAAGAAGAACAGGCAAAGATTTTCGGACGGTTTTACCGTGGAAAGCAGTCAGCAGGAATTGACGGCGTGGGGATCGGACTGTATCTTACCCGTGATATTATCAATAAGCAAAAAGGATACATCAAAGTTGCTTCTGATGAAAATGGAAGTATTTTTTCGCTGTTTTTGAAAAAAGATTAGAACAGAAAGATTGTTTGTCCATATTTGCAAGGAAGTTGGTATCTCTAAAACGAAACTATATCTTATGAAAAATACGGTGCTGCCCGCTTGGGTAACACCGTATATTTTTGCTTTTATTGATTTTTATATTTATCCATTTCAACTAACATCTTATAGAGGTGTTCCTGCTCAGATTTGCTTTTTGCTGCGACCAGCTCGTAACATTTCATAGGATAGCTGTCGGTGCTGCTTTCGCCTATCTTCTCAAAAAGCTGAGCAAGCGAGACATTCATAGCTGAAGCAATCTTTTCAATGCTTTCAAGAGTAGCGTTCTTTTCCCCTCGTTCCACTTGCCCGATATAAGTAGGGTGGCAACCGGATAACTCAGCAAGCTTCTCTTGGCTCAATCCCTTATCAATTCTATAATTGCGGACACGCTGTCCGATTATTTTTGCAATTTCACTCATAGTTCCAGCCTCCATTCATAGTCTATAAATATTGTTTCCGTAGTTCCACAGACTATTGATATTTATTGTTGACTTTGATATACTATAAGTATTATAATTAGATTTTTTGTGCTTTTAGGCTTTGGACTGGCTGGTGATCTGTAATGAGGGGAAAAACGGCTTGCTTTACCGGACATAGAAAAATACCGCCGGAGAGCATACCGGAACTCTCTCAGCGGTTAAAAAACACCTTGCTTCGACTGATAGAAGAAGGATATATGTACTTTGGCGCAGGCGGAGCATTGGGCTTTGATACGCTGGCTGCTCAATGCGTTTTATCCTTGAGAAAGCGATATTCGCATATCAAGCTGATTTTAGTCCTTCCGTGTACCACACAGACAAAAGGCTGGAGCAAAGATGATATAGCGGTTTATGAGGAGATCAAAAGTCAGGCGGATAAGGTAGTATATACTTCTCACGACTATTTTCGGGGCTGTATGTTCAAAAGAAACCGCCATTTGGTAAATGGCAGCAGCGTCTGCATAGCCTATTTAACACAGGAGAAAGGCGGGACTGCATATACGGTAAATTATGCTCGGCAAAACAATGTGCAAGTGATAAACTTAGCTGCTCAATAGATGTGAAGAATGGGAAGATTGAAAAAAGTTCATCTCCGAATGGAAAGTATACTTGACATTTGCGCCCTCTTTGCTATAATAGAGATATGGAAAGCTGGCTTTCCATGGGAAGGAGGCGCACCGTGAAAAACCGTTTAGAGGAAATTCGGAAAGAACGGGGAATCAAGCAGGAAGAACTGGCTGCCGCACTGGAAGTATCCCGGCAGACCATCGGCTCGTTGGAAAACGGACGATACAATCCTTCAATTACATTGGCGTTTAAGCTTGCACGGTATTTTGATATGAGCATTGAAGATATTTTCATTTACGAGGAGGAAAAGCAATGAAGAAGAAAACCGGAATATATCTTGTAATTGGCATAATCGGCATTGCTTTGGCTCTGAGCGCAAGATTTCTTTTACAGGACTGTTTGAGCGATTCGCAAAGCGGTGCGATGATCGGCATAGGTGCCGGATTGTTCGGCTATGGGATTGCGAAATGGTGTGTCGGTCTGTGGGGCGCAAAAAATCCTGATTTGATGAAAATCAATGAAATTGAAGAAAAAGACGAGCGCAATCAGCTCATTCGCAGCAAAGCACAGGCAATATCCGGCGAGATACTGCACTGGCTGCTGATGGCAGGCGCTTGGGTATGTATTTTTTTCGACGCACCACTATGGATTGTTCTTACTCTTGTAGGCGCTTTCCTGCTTAAAACAATCCTTGATTTTATTTTGATGGCATATTACCAGCATAAGATGTGACGGAGGATATTATGAAATTTGTGATTGAGCATTTATCAAAGAGCTTTGAGAAAAAGGAAGTTCTCAGAGATATTGATTTTACATTTGATGAAGGGAAAATTTATGGGCTGCTCGGCAGAAACGGCGCTGGAAAAACAACGCTGTTTAACTGCCTGAACAGGGATTTGAAGGCGGATAGCGGCAATTTCTATATAGAAGATGAAAACGGCGTCCGCCGTGAGGTGTCCGCAGAGGACATCGGATATGTACTCTCTACCCCGACCGTGCCGGAGTTTCTTACAGGCAGGGAGTTTTTGAAATTCTTTATGGACATCAACGAGAAGTCTATCAAAAATCCGAAAAGCATTGACGAGTATTTCGATTATATGAGTATTGAGCCGGAGGACAGGGATAAACTGCTCAAGGACTACTCCCACGGTATGAAAAACAAAATGCAAATGCTCATCAATATCATCGCTCAGCCGAATATCCTGCTGCTCGACGAGCCTTTGACATCCCTTGATGTGGTTGTGGCGGAAGAAATGAAACAACTGCTCCGTTCACTGAAACAAGACCGCATTACCATTTTCTCCACTCATATTATGGATTTGGCGCTTGACCTCTGCGATGAGATCGTGCTGCTTAATCACGGCGAACTGGAGGTCGTGGAGAAAACCGATCTGGACAGCAGGGAATTTAAGGATAAAATCATTGCGGCACTCAGGGAGGAAGGAAATGAATAAGACGCTTAAAATATCTTTTTCCCTGAAAAATACATACCGTGTCAACGGTGTCCTGTTTTCCTTAAAGCAGATACCGCTCGTAAAGCGGCTGCTTCCGGCAACGCTGTATCAGGTAAAGGGGCTGAAAATCTTTGCAAACATTTTGTCCGTGCTGTGGGAAATCGTTTCTGTATTCCTCGGCAAGTTCCTTTACTTTATCACGATGGTATGTGGTATCGCTATCCTTTATAAAGGACTGCCGAAGAATGAGGTGTTCCTGCATATCCTGCTGTTTCTCACGGTAATCGGCAGCTTTATGACCACGCACCTTTTCAATCCGACCAAAGATAAGTATTATGCGATGATCCTTATGCGGATGAACGCAAGGGAATATACACTGGTAAACTATTTTTACTACATACTGAAGGTCGTTGTGGGCTTTTTGCCCTTTACGATTCTGTTCGGTATGGACAGAGGCGTACCTTTGTGGTTTTGTCTGCTCCTGCCCCTTTGCATAGCGGGTATGAAGCTGTTTGCGGCGGCTGTTACCCTGTGGGATTATGAGAAAAGGGGATTTGGCTACAACGAAAATAAGCTGTCCAAATATGTGTGGTGCTGTATCGCCCTGCTTTTAGCCGCAGCCTATGCTCCGCCCGCCTTTGGTTTTGCTTTGCCTGCGGTCGTACCAATGGTTATATTTTTAGCGTGTATTCCCCTTGGTATGGCAAGTATCACAAGGCTCACTACCTTCCGTGATTATTACGCAATCAACAAGGAATTATTAGCCGGATTGACCAATCAGATGGACAGCACGGCACAGACAAAGCTTATCAAACAGGCAAATGAAAAGAAAATATCCGCAGATACTTCCATTAGCAGCAACCGCAAGGGCTTCGAGTATCTGAATGAGCTGTTTATCAAAAGGCATAAAAAGATACTCTGGAACTCGACAAAGAAGATTTCCTATGTGTGCGCTTTCCTTGTCGCCGCCGTGCTGGCAGGCGTCTATCTGCTGCCCGAAGAAAAAACCGTCATTAACGAAATCGTGATGACTTGGCTTCCGTACTTTGTATTTATAATGTACGCTATCAACCGTGGCACGAACTTTACACAGGCGCTTTTTATGAACTGCGATCACAGCCTGCTGACCTATTCGTTTTATAAGCAGCCGAGCTTTATCCTGCGGCTGTTTCAGATTCGCCTGCGTGAGATTATGAAAATCAACGCTGTTCCGGCGCTCGTGATCGGTATCGGACTGGCGCTGATCCTGTTTGCCACCGGAGGGACGGACAATCCGCTGAACTATGTAGTGCTGGTTGTTTCCATCCTGTGTATGAGCCTGTTTTTCTCGATTCATTACCTGACGATTTACTATCTGCTCCAGCCTTATAACGCAGGGACGGAGCTGAAAAGCGGCACATACCGGATCGTTTTGTCAGTAACCTATGTCATCTGCTTTGCCCTTATGCGGCTGCGTATGCCGATTATGATATTTGGAATAATGACTATCGTATTCTGTGTGCTTTACAGCATTGTCGCCAGCATTTTGGTATACCGCCTTGCGCCGAAAACCTTTAGACTTAGAACATAACGGGGCGGCTTTACTGCCGGAAATCCATAAAAAGAAACGGAGGATTTATTTATGAGAAAGTGTCTCAGATGTGGAACGGAAATGAAAGAAAACTGCGCCATCAAGGTAGAAGGCGCAGGATACGGAATTATAATGTCATCGGACGAAAACAAGCTGTTCGGCGGCAGGATCGGCAAGCCGAAGGTGGCAATCTGTCCGAAGTGTGGCGAAGTCTCCATCTATGTGGAAGATGTAGAGAAGCTGTGACGGTATATGGAGGCTGTTTGAAATGAAAAAGATTTTATCTGTGTTTTTGATGTCATTCATCGTATTCGCTCTCTCTGCCTGCAATGCTGATGTCGTGAAGATTGAAGATTATGAGTGGGAAATGAGAACGGTTATGAGCAATGATACGGAATCTGCCCAATATCAGGATGAACTTGTGGTTGCCGTAGGAGAAGCCGACGAGCTGTATCCTGACGCTGAAATCGTGGATATGACTTTGACTGCTAAAGATGGAGAAATCACGATAAGGAACGAGTAAGATATGAACTACTCTATAAGAGAAATGCGAAAAGAAGAATATAGTCTGCTCGGTGACTTTTTGTACGAAGCAATTTATATTCCGGATGGTACGGCTGCGCCGCCTAAATCAGTGATAGCTTGTCCCGAATTGCAAGTATATATTGCAGACTTTGGAAACAGCAAACACGATAAGGCTTTGATTGCAGAAGTTGACGGCAATATTGTTGGAGCAATATGGGCAAGAATTATGAACGATTACGGACATATTGATGATAATACTCCATCGCTTGCAATGTCTGTCCTTAAAGCGTACAGGGGTATGGGAATCGGAACTTCATTACTCACGCAAATGATGTCAACGGAAAAAGCTGCCGGTTATGCGAAGCTTTCTTTATCTGTTCAAAAGGACAATTATGCAGTAAAGCTATATCGAAAAGCTGGCTTTATAGCGGTCAAAGAAACGGACGAGGAATACATTATGATCGTCAATCTAAATTCTATTTACAAAACGATCGTATTTGACTATAAAAACGGTTTACCACGACTTTAGTAGAATACATAGATTAGAAAATTTTAATTTCTCAAGGAGGGTTTACAATGAAATGTATAAAATGCCATAACACACTACACACGGAAACTGGCGGATTTTCTATGACCATCAACGGAAAAACTATAAAAGTCATAAACGCACCTGTATTACATTGCAAGAACTGTAATTCGGTAATTATTAGCGATGAAGTAAAAGAAAAGGCAAAAGAATTTTCAAAAGTGTATTTATATCCAGACAATACTCTTGATTACGCAGAATGTGAAGCTGGAACGATGATGTCGGTAATGAATTTACTGTTTTGATGATGACAAAATCCTAAGTTGTAGAGCAGAAAATTGGAAGTTGTGGAGGTGTTTGTATATGGGATTATTTAAAAAGAAAAGGGCTGTTTTTATAGAAAATGCTGGAGGCGTTATCATTACTAAATCAATTTATCAAGGCACATCTAAATTGAAATGGTTTTTTAGAGAAGAAAGCGTAAATCCGTCTGATAACGGATGGCGAGCAATCGGGGATAATGATACGCAGGAATACTTAAATAATCCAGAAAATTCTATGGTAGTAGATTTTAATACTCTTGCAAACATTGAACCGGCGGTTTTATCAGTATATGATATGCCAGTAGGTACAGATTTAGAGTTTTGCTTTGATGATACGGGCAGATATTTTGTTGATACTAATACGGGCAATCGAATTAAATAAAAAGCAACTGACAAATCCTAAGTTGTAGAACAGGAAGATAAAGGAGTAAACAAAATGGCTTTTGATTATAAGAAAGAATACAAGGAATTTTATATGCCGAAGAACAAGCCCGGTATTATCGAGATTCCGAAAATGAACTACATAGCAGTCCGGGGAAAAGGCAATCCTAATGAGGAAAACGGAGAATACAAAAACTCTATCGGCTTGCTGTACGGTATTGCCTTTACCATAAAGATGAGCTACAAGGGGACGCATAAAATCGAGGGATTCTTCGAGTATGTAGTGCCGCCCCTTGAAGGTCTTTGGTGGCAGGAAAACACACAAGGACTCGATTATGCAAGAAAAGAAGATATGCACTTTATCTCTATGATCCGGCTGCCGGATTTCGTAACGAAGGAAGATTTTGAGTGGGCAGTTCAGGAGGCAACGAAAAAGAAAAAGCAGGATTTTTCTAAGGTTGAATTCTTCCCCTATGATGAGGGACTGTGCGTCCAGTGTATGCACATCGGCTCTTACGATGATGAGCCTGCTACCGTTGATCTCATGCACGACTATATGAAAGCAAACGGGTATGAGCTGGATATTACGGACACGAGATACCATCACGAAATCTATCTGAGCGATCCGAGAAAATGCGATGTGAGCCGATTGAAAACGGTCGTGCGCCACCCAATCCGGAAAACGGAGTAATCGGAGGTTAGTATGCCAAAAGAAGTTGATCCTAAAGACACTACAAGGGCTGCGGCGTATGCACTTTGGATGAAAGCGCCCAATCCAATGGTAACTTTTTTCAAGACCTTTGATGTGACGAATCTGATAAAGGTCAGCAGGAAAAGAAGCTTAAAATTCAATATGCTGCTCGATTACTGTATCGGCAGAGCTGCCGTAAAGGTAAAGGAATTTTATATCCTTCCGGTCGGCGAAAAACTCATGCAGTATGACACCATAGCAGTCAATACCATAGTGAAAAACAAAGAGGGCGAAGTCAGCTCCTGCGACCTTTCCTATAAAGCCGAGCTAAATCAATTCAACGAGGAGTATCTGAAATATACGACACAGGTCGCCGCAAGCTGTCAGGACAGGGACTTATCCGAAAACAGTATGGTCATCGGCACTTCCGCCATCATAGATACGGAAATCGACGGAGCTGTTGGTATGAACAGCGGCATTTTCAACAATCCCTTTATTATTTGGGGCAGATACAAAAAGAAATGGCTTCGGTATTACCTGCCCCTCTCTTTCCAGTTCCATCACACGCAGATGGACGGCGCACACGCAGGCGTATTTTTGAAGAACTTGCAAAACGAGATCAATCTGTTGAAATAATGGCTGAAAGAAAGGAGTACGCTTATGGAAGAATTGGAAGCGATTATGCAGAAATTCGCTGCATCGGGTTGGGACTTAATAGCTGTCCCGGCTCAGGAATGGCTGGACGGAAAAGCCGATAAGGATACTTTGGTATCAGCAATCAAACAGGCTGATAAAGAATGTGGGAACTGTGGATGTGAGTTAGATCCGCTGTATAAAAGAGCTATGGAGCTTCTTTAATCCCATAGGAGGTATAAATATGTTAAGCTTAGAAAAAGTAAAAAACGAATTGAAAACCTTTGGTTATGAATATGCTAACAATATTCTATGCGGACATACTAAATCTAAAGTAAAATGGGCTTTGCCAACAGGGATTGTCAATGTAATGGCATTTGAACAAGCAACATCGTATTTGTTCGGATTTAGCGATAACGGGATTAACCTGTTTCCTGTTCACGGCGATTGGGACATTGCAGACAATTTATTCATTTCGTGGAGTGAAATAACAAGTTTCAAAATGAAAAATGGATTATTAGAAAATGAAATGGTCCTGTCAACATCAGCAATGAAAATAGAAATGAAAATCAACAAAGTAGTAGCGAATAATTCGTGGGTTAAGGACAATTTGAATTATTTGAAATCCAAGAATTATTTTTATCATCACTGATTCAGGTTGAAAATCATCTAAAATGGATAAGATCATAGGTCAGAAAAACCGTAGGGCTTTCATTGAAGCTCTACGGTTTTTAACATTTATTGAGTATGACTATCCTTTGGAATAGGGAAAGAAATTGTAACGGTAAATCCACCTTGTTTACCGTGATCGAAAGACACTGTACCCTTATGGGCGGAAACGATCTGTCCGACAATCAAAAGCCCTAAGCCGTGCCGTGGCTCGGTTGTCCCGCTGTCACTCATCATATAGTGGGGCGTAGTCCTGAGTTTCTCTAACTTTTCATCGGTAACGCCGACGCCGTTATCTTCTACGACTATTTTATATTCTGTATCGCTTTTTCGGACGCATACTGAAATCGTACAGCCATCAGGATTGTGCGTTTGAGAATTTGTAATCAGATTTCCGATTGCCCGCCGCAACAACTCTTTATCTCCATTTATGGCACAGGCAGTCAATGCTTCATCTGTATTCCATTCTATCGGATACTTTTCTTCCATATCTAAATTGATAAAGTCAACAACGCTTTGTCTTGCGATTGCTACGAGATTGACAGGCTCTGGATGGATCGGCTGCATATTATATTCTAACTTCGAGGCAAGATTCAGGTCATTGATGAGATTTTTCATTTTTGTACTTTGCTGACGGATAATCCGTGCCTTTTTCCTTTCGCTTTCCGGCAGGCTTTCATTGTCCTCAATCTGTCCGGCATATCCCATTACCATAGAAAGTGGTGTGCGAATGTCGTGAGAGACTCCGGAAATCCAGTTTGCTCTTGCTGTTTCCTTTCTTTGCAGGTTTCGCTTCTGTTTTTGGAGAATATCCGATGTTTGATTGATTTTAGCGGCAAGGTCGGATAAAAGTCCTTTTTCCTTGACATAAACAGGCTCACCTGAAGGTAGCGCCTGTATGCCGTTTGTAATCGGTTTAACGGATTTCAGCAGCTTGGAATTGGCGATCATATAAATCAGGAAAATCAAAAAAACATTCACACCGATTACAATCAGGACAGTATACGGAGCGTTTTTGATGAAATCATAATCCCAGCTCGGAGACATATGTTTCCAATATCGGTCTTTCGGATAGCCTACAACGACCAATCCGTTTTCACATTCTCCCGTATAGGTAGGGTATCCGTCAATATATCCTCGTGTCAGACTTGCAATGTCGGAGATCGTATAGTGCAGAGGAACGGTATCCGGCAGATTTTCCGTGTGCCATTTTACCTCTAATGTGTCATTATCTATATAGATTGCCCACGCATTCTCCCCGCTTAACCGCTCCGTCATATCGCCGGATAAGATATATCCCGTTTCTGTTTTCTGTAAAGCTTCAGCAGTTTCTTTTGCAGTCGTCCACGGTCTGCCATTTGCCGTTTGACTTGCGGAAATAGCAGCAAGAATAATAATGTTAAGGACGATGACCAAGACTGTGCTTAACAGCAATATGCCTACAAACCGCCGAATGAGTTTCGTAATATCTCTCATATCATTTCCCCGTTAATACTAACTTGTAGCCTAAGCCTTTTACCGTAATAAGGGATACCGGCTTTGACGGGTTAGCTTCAATTTTTTCTCGGATTCTGCGGATATGCGCCATCAGCGAGTTTTCATATCCGTATGGATTATCTCCCCACGCAGCTTCGCAGAGCTGATCGATGGTTACAATTCTTCCCGCATTGCGGTAGAGCGCCAGCAGTATATCGTGTTCTTTTGCAGTCAGCGGGAAATGTTTATTTTCTTTTATCACTTCGGCACGGTCAAAGTCAATTTGGCTTCCGGCAAGTTGGACGATAGGATCTTCGCCTTTGTAGTACCGCCGCAGAATGATTCCGATACGCAGGGATAATTCTTTTGGCAGGAACGGCTTTACCATATAATCATCTGCACCAAGTCCCAATCCTTTCAGCTTGTCCTCATCTTCTCCACGGGCAGTTAAAAAGAGAACTGGGACTTCGGTAAAAGTCCGCATTTGTTCAAACAGAGAAAAGCCGTTCCCATCGGGCAGCATTACATCGAGAATGGCAAGATCAGGCTCCCAATCCCTGCATATTTTCAGAGCTTCGGCTACTGTTCCAGCAGTCTTGATTGTTTTGAAACCGTCCTGCTCTAAAATAGATGTTACCATTTCACGCAGATCAGCCTCATCATCTACGATGAGGATTTTTTTGTATTTTAAGTAATCATAGTCCATAATGCAATTCTCCTTTTTCTATATTATAGCATATCATTCCTGCATTTTCGCAGTGCAGTTCAAATGTAAGGTAAATGTAAGGTAGAGAGAAGGTTGACACAAGGTTGCGCCTTTATACTAAAGACAACAAAGGAAAGGAGATTTCACAATATGAATATAATCGAAACTCAAAATCTGACGAAAACCTACGGCGATTTCACGGCAGTATCCCATCTGAATCTCCATATTCGCAAAGGAAGCGTTTATGGATTTTTAGGTCCGAACGGAGCGGGAAAATCCACAACGATGAAAATGTTTCTCGGTTTGACGCAGCCGACAGAAGGAAGCTTTCATATTGACGGAAAAACATACCCTTCAGACCGAGTTCCCATTTTGAAGGAAGTTGGCTCATTTATAGAAGCACCCGCCTTTTACGGGAATCTGAGCGGAGAGGAAAACCTTGAAATTATACGGAAAATTCTTGGGCTTCCAAAAAGCAGTGTCGATGACGCTCTGGAGCTTGTCGGCTTAACTGAATTTAGAAAAAGACTGGCAAAGAAATATTCTCTTGGTATGAAGCAGCGTTTAGGTTTGGCAGGCGCTTTGATCGGCAGACCGCCGATCCTGATTCTCGACGAGCCGACCAATGGACTCGATCCGGTGGGTATTCACGAGATACGCACCCTGATTCGTTCCCTGCCGCAGAAATATGACTGCACGGTATTGGTTTCTTCTCACTTGCTTCCTGAAGTAGAACTTATGGCTGACGATATTGGTATTCTGAATCACGGTCATCTGCTGTTTGAAGGAACAAAGGAAGAATTGAAAACAAGCGCTCGTGCCGCCGGATTTCCAACGGATAATCTGGAAGATACTTTCCTTGCTATGATTGATGAAGATAATCGTAGGAGAGGAGGTACGGTATGAGTCCCTTAATCGAATCTAAAAAGCTGAAGCGCACAGGCTATCTCCCTGCATTTTTGGCAGGCGGCTTTCTTGCAGCAGCTTTTCCGGTTGTCTATATGATGGTAAAAGCAGAGGAAATGACTGCACTCTCAGGCAATCCGATCAACATACTGATGTCTGCGAACTGGCAGATGATGGCGATGTTGAACATTCTCATTTCCATTTGCGGTGCTTGTATGATGTACCACACGGAATATGCCGATAACGGTATGCAGAAAATGTCGGTACTGCCCATTCGTCAAGGCAGTATGTTCTTTGGAAAATTTCTAATTGCCGCTTTGGTATTATCCGCAATGGTGGTCATAGAAATGGCAGTCTTAGTCGGCTGTGCAAAGTATTGGTTTCCAAGTTATGTGTTTGACCTGACCGAAATATTGAAAACCGCAGGTTTCCAAATTATAGTTACGCTGCCGACCGTAATGCTTATGCTGGTTATTGCGTCTGCCTGTAAGAATATGTGGGTATCCCTCGGTATTGGCGTGATTTTAGTATTTACGCTTTCCATTCTTCCGCAGGATAATATTGTGCTGAGCCTGTTTCCGTTTGCTTCCCCGTATCAAATGCTCTCTGCGGCAGTGGAAAATAGCCGTACCACCTTATTTTTAGCTGTTTGCGGGATTGAAACGGTCGTGTTCGGTATTACCGAAGTCCTTTATCTGAAAGTAAGGAGGTGCTTTGAATGAATTTCTTATCATTGGTCGGAGTGGAACTCAAAAAAATCCGCCGCTCTAAAATCTTTTTGATTTTGCTGATCCCCATTGTTTTGATGTGGATTCCGAGCATTATCAATGCGGATATGAACTTCGACCTGAGAGGAATCCCGATTACGCCGGAAAACAACTTTTTCATTCAGGGCTTTATGGGTATGGTTTGGTTTATGATCCCGGCGTCGCTGGTCATCTGTACGGTACTGCTGAATCAAACGGAACGCTCCAATAAAGGAATTTTGAAAATGCTGTCCCTGCCGATTAGCACAACGAAACTATGTCTTGCTAAATTCACAGTCCTGATTTTGTTGGCGGCATTTCAGATGGTTATGTCCATTGGAGCGTACTATATCTGTGCGGCAATCGTTACCCATACGCAGGATTATAACTTTATCCTTGAGCCGTTATATGTCTGCAAAAATGTATGCAGTATCTATGCCGCTGCAATTCCAATGGCTGCTGTATACCTTGCGGTTTCCACTTTAATTCAATCTCCCATTTTTTCGGTCGGTATCGGTCTGGCTTCGATTGTACCTTCCGTGCTTATGATAAACACAAAAATATGGTTTGCCTACCCGATGAGCTATCCGTTCTATCTGATAATGGTGGCGTATGGGAGAGCTGCTGAAGGTGTTTATGAAACACAAATCGCTTGGCTTCCGTGGCTGCCTGTTGCAGTCGGAATCACTATTTTGGCACTTGTCGTATCCTGTATGCGATACGGCGCATCTGAAAGGAGATAACTACAATGAAAAACAAAATTTTAACTGCGATTTCTACCATTATGCTCTTTGTCCCATGGACGATCCTGCCACTGCGTACCTTTGATTGGGCGCTGGAATCCCCGGTAGCGGAGATTATGGTTTACAGTTACGCCGCCTTTATGATTTTTTCAGGTATCTTTTCCATTCTCAGCTATACCAAAGGAAAAGTAAAATCCAAACTTATGCAGGTATGTGTCGTTATTAACAGTATTTATGCGGTTGGCGCAATCGCAATTATCGGTATGAATATTGTAACGAGGATTGGCGGGTGATGATATGAAAAAAATAAAAATTCTGATTGCCGTTTTGCTTTCCTTATGTTTGGCTTTTGCTGTTACAGGGTGCAGCGGCGACAACCTGAAAGATAGTGTTATAAACGGCTTTAATGATATGCTCCAGCATTTCAGCAAATATGCCCTTACGGACGAAAAAGATTTGCAGGGCGATAAGACCAAAGGGGAAGATACCTATACCGGCTCCTATACAGCAGATTATGAGGATTTCAATGATAAAGAATACATCTTTGGAGGTACTGCGTTAGAACGGGATAAAGGAAGTGAGCTTACTGTAACTTACGAGTTGACGGTTGATTCCGGCACGGCGAAGCTTTACTGGCTTGATAAGGGTGAGGAAAAAATGATTGCCGATACAAGTAAAAACGGAACATATTCCGTTACCCTTGACGAAGGCGACAACTATCTTACTTTAGAAGGCAATGATTTTTGCGGCTCATTGCAGGTGGTTGTGGAATGATTGCAAAAGCAAGAACAAATCCGCTAAATCTTTGTGCTATGCCTAATACTTTGGAATGTTCGATAAACCGCTAATTCACTCTTGTTCAGATAAAGCAGAGCTGGATTTAATTCGCCATCTACTTTGCCATTGTCGCCATTTCACTCGCCATTTAATTTGCCATTCCGTATTGTCGCATTGAGCATAAAAGCGTTATCAATTTTATTTCCCCATTTTTTAGCATAACATTGAGTAGTGAAAAGAATGAAAACCGCAGGACTTCGATATATAGCTCTGCGGCTTTCAGCTTTTCGATATTTTAGTCTCTTTTGATATGCTTTTGTATATCTTCCACAGACGGGAGCTGTTTGCTCAAAGCTTCAGGAAGCTCACTTGTAACTTTGTATTCGCTGACACCGATTGGCTTTGACATATCTTTTAAGGCATATTCAGCGACTAATGCGTTTTTGCTTTTGCACAGCAACAGACCGATAGAAGGATTGTCATTATCCTTTTTCAAAATCCCGTCAACGGCTGAGAGATAAAAGTTAAGCTGTCCAGCATATTCCGGCTTAAATTCTCCGGTTTTCAGCTCAATCACAACATAGCAGCGAAGATTAAGGTTGTAGAACAGAAGATCAATGTAAAAATCATCGCCGCCGACATTGAGATGATATTGATTGCCGAGAAACGCAAATCCCGTTCCCAACTCTAAAAGCAGCTTCGTTACATCCTGAACAAGAGCCTGCTCTATATCCCGTTCTACCATATCTTCCTTGAAAGGGATAAAATCAAAAATGTATGGATCTTTCATTGTTTGTACGGCAAGCTCACTCTGCGGCGAAGCAAGTCGACTTTCAAAGTTTGAAATCTTATCAGCAATAGCCTGCCGTTCATATAAGCCGCTTTCAATCTGATGAATCAAGACATTATGCGACCAGCCATTTTCTGCGGTCTTTCGTATATACCACTCTCTTTGCTTTTCTCCTTTAACCTTATCCAAAATTGCAACATTGTGCGACCACGGAATTTGTGCAGACACCGTCTGCACAAATTGCTCATCAGGATAAGTGCTTGCAAATTTTGACATATATTTAAGGTTGCGAACAGAATAGCCCTTTGCGTTCGGGAACGAGAGCTTAATATCAGCCGCCAGATTTTCAATAAATTTATTGCCCCAAGATTTATGCTCGTTTATGATTTTTCCGATATTGTAATACAGCATAATCAGCTCTTTATTTACACTTAAAGTAGCTTTGTACTGCGCCTGCTGAATTTCCTGTTTGATAGTTTGCACCAAATCAAGATACTCGTTATTATTCATCAACATCTTTATACCCTCCAGTTATCTATTTCAAAAATTGATTGCGATATTCCTGATGACGGAAACGATAGCCCTGTGCGATCAGCGTGTCCGTTTTCAATGCGACCAAGTTTATATCTGAGTGCATTGCCCGTGCGATCTGCTGAATATCATACCCATTTTCGATATATTCCAGTATTTCATCATCGGGCAGGGAAATTTGGGAAGCAAAGATGTTTGCCTCGTATTCCATTCGGCTTTGCCGCATATCGAAAATGTTAAATTCCTTGAAGCCGCCAGCCTTGACCGCTTCTTCTCTATGTAATGCGTCGTGTCCGATCTCGTGCAGCATTACGATACGCTCCATTACAGGGTGCAGATCGTCTTTTATGAAGATAAAACGGTTACGCATTAAAACCTTGTATGCCCCTCGCTGTTTCTTGAAGGCTAATGGGATAACTTCTATGCCCAGTTCTTGTGCGATTCTATGCGGATCTCTTGTGCAAAGGTCATTTGCCAGCCGATTCGCCTTTCTGACAATCTCTAAAGTCTGAATATCCAAGAGCAAACACCCCCATTCTACTGCCAGTAAGTATATCTTATCAAATACACTGTCCGAAAAAGAGGACATCAAGCGTTATTTCCGGTATTTTTTGGGAGTGTACTTTTTATTCTTCTCTTTGGCGATCCAGTACGCTTCCTGAATGCCTTTCATCATCTCGTCCAAATCCTCATCTGCAAGCTCGCCGCCTGCAAAAAGCCCCGTAACCTCTGCCATAAGCTCCTTTGCCTGTCTTGCGCCTTTGCTTCCGTATTTGGATTCAGCGTTCAGCAGAAATTCCTCGTCATCGGTAAGCAGATAGTTGACATCGACCTTCAGGACTTCCGCCATCTTATAATAGGTTTCCCTTTTTTTCGGGTAGCGGGTGCCAGCCTCATAATTCGATATTGTCCGCAGAGAAACGCCGATTGCTTTTGCAAGCTCATCTTGCTTTAAGCCTGCCTTCGTGCGGGCTTCTTTTACTTTCTCACAGAATTTCATTTCATCTGACCTCCAAATTATCCCACCTGATTTGAAAATATCTTGCGTATCCATATTGACAAACGCAAGTTAATTTCGTATAATGTCAATACGCAAGTAAGTTGCGTATATATAATACCTGAACTTGCGTGTTTTGTCAAGGGAGTTCAGCAAATTAGCTTGAACTTTTATCTACCAACAAATGATACCCGTTTTAAGGATTGAGGCGAACAGATGGGACGGAAAGATACACTCGCTGCGAAAAGCATTCGGAAAATGTATGAGCAGCTTAATTTGAATCAATCGGATATATTCTCGAAAACAAAATTGCTTCTTGGCGTATACCGTGATGTGGTTTGGATCACACTGAGCGAGTCTGCCCGTGTGAATGAGGAACTGGTATATTATGGGGAAGAACTGGATAGCGCTTTTCTCTATTTGGAGCTGTTTGCGCCGGATACCGAGAAACAGGAGTTTGAGAGCCGTATCAGCGCCTTGTTTGAGAACAAGTGGATGGTTGATCTGATTGATACCGCTATGGCGAAAATATATGACTACCATAACAACGGCAGGCTGTACCACGAGATCATATCGAAAAGTTACCTGACAGCGTTTCGATATACGGAGAGCGAACTGCTCGATCTCTTGAATATGGAGCGCAGTACCTTTTACGACCGGAAGCGGGAAGCGATTTTGCTTCTCGGCGTATCCCTGTGGGGATATGCGATTCCGTGCTTCAAAGGAATCTTCAATATGAAGGGAGCTGATGAAAGCGACGATATTCCCGATTTTTTCAAATAAAGGCTTGTCCGACTAAAGTCCGACGAAATCCCTACTGAATGTCCGACCTTGCGTATGCTACACTGTGTATGCTGCCCGAAGAACGGCTTTCGTTTACGGAACGAGGCTGAAAACAAAATGGCAGAAAATTGGCGCAGTTTTGCCGATGATACGAAAAAGCAAATCTGTTACAATTAGTATGCCTAAAGCTTTGAGAATTTTTCTTGATTTTCAAATGCTGGTTGAATATCTTTTAGGCGGCAATACAGCAGCTTAGGCAAAACGAATTGAATATGTGTTTTGAAGAAGCAGTTATAGCTTTCAGCCTTCGGGCTTGAATGTTATAGCTGCTTTTTTTGTGCAGCCCTTTTCGCTTTTGTCAAGCGGAAAGGGAGCTTTATGTCTATCACAGTATGGCAGGCGTTTGTATGTAGGTATCCGTGATCTCCGGAGTTTTTGATTGTGACCTTATATATCAAAAATTCCAAATTTAAGGAGATTACGGAAATGAAAAAACTTACAGTAAAAAAGCAGGTAGAATTATTTGCACAGGATTGTAAACTCATCAACCTTCGGTATGAGTATAGTGGTTTCACTGGAACGGAAAAATGGGCAATTATAACGGAGCTGTCCGAAGAAGCATTGTGGGATAAGTACCCTGATGTCATCAGCAGGTATACGCCTTTTATACTTCTGTCAATGGCACAGGGAGAAGTGATTAGTGAATCACATAGAAATAATGATAAATATGAAAAGCGCAGCAAAAGGACGATAGATGTATACGGTTACGAAGATGATATTTTTGAGCAGTTCCATCCGAAATCTATCGCCCCATTTATTGATCCGTTTGATAAAGCGGAGGAGGAACAGATCGAGGAAGAAAAAGAAAAGCTGCGGCAATTAGAACTTTCTAAGGTAAGACAAGCGTTAAGTATGCTGCAACCTGTTCAAAGGGAGCGCCTTCTTAAATCCGTTTTGCTTGGGATTAGTTCAAGGAAAATTGCGAAAGAGGAGGGCATAAATTATAGCTCCGTTGACAAGTCAATCGCTGCCGCAATAAAAAATTTCAAAAAATTTTATGAAAACCTCTGATTTTGGGTGTGCATTTCGCACCCCTTTGTCCAAATGAGTGAAGGGGTATTTCTATTCCGGATATGAAATGCGCTTTCTAAACTCAATGAACAGAGAGGTTATACATAAAATGAAGGAAAAAGAAATCAGGCGTGGGGATATATTTTCCTACGATTTTGGCACAAGAATCGGCTCGATCCAATCGGGCGTAAGACCTGTGCTGGTAATTCAGGCAGACAATTTCAATGCGAATGCGCCTACTGTTATTGTTGCGTCCATTACGAGTGTAATAAAAAAGAGGTATTTGCCATCCCACATTATTTTAGGGGAGGATTTCGGTCTGACGAAGCCTTCAATGGTGTTGCTTGAGCAAATACAGACTGTGAATAAAAATGATTTGACAGAGTATATCGGCTTTGTCGATGATGAACGCCTTTGGAGGCAGATTAACGCAGCCTTGAAAAAAACATTCGGTCTATGGCTATACAATACTGACAGGATTGGCGACATTCGCTGTCTATGTCCGAAATGCTTAAATGACTATTTCCGCAATCCGAACTATGTTGTCAGACGCCTTGATCCTTTTCAGAAAAGTAAAGGTACTTGTGATAAGTGCAATGATAGAGGCTGGGATTATGTCGTTTATGATAAACGCACCTCTTTCAAAGGGAAAGGGGTATAGGGATGTCGCAAAACAGGGAGAGGAAACGGAAGTTTGACATTCCTATATGGTGTAAGGCAAATCTGTCGATTGAAGAAGCCGCAGCCTATTCCGGTATTGGAATGGCGAAACTTTATGAGATGACAGAAAGTGAGGATTGCCCATTTGTCTTATGGATAGGCAGCCGGAGAATGATTAAGCGAAAAGTTTTTGATGAGTATATAGAGCGGCAATACTCAATTTAATGAAAAAGTCAAGCCTGCGATGAGCCGATTCGCATAATTGGCTTATCGCAGGATATTGGCTATGCTGTAACCACCAAAAGCAAGGAGGTACAGCAATATGCTTAGCAAAAAGCACGATCCGGATATGCCGAGAGTTCCGTTGTGGAAGAAAATGAATCTGACAGTGGAAGAAGCCGCCGAATACTCAGGAATAGGCGTATCTAAAATCAAAGAAACTTCAAATCAAAAAAACTGTCCCTTTGTCCTATGGAATGGAACAAAGCGGCTGATTAAAAGAAAACAATTCGAGGATTATCTCGAAACACAGTATTCCGTATGAGAGGAGGACGAGCGAATGGATAACAAACTGACTGAAACAGGCAGTTCCAACAGGCGTGTGGCTGCTGTTCCAATTTGGGTAAAACCTTATTTGACGATAGAAGAAGCGGCAGAGTATACGGGAATAGGTAGGGATAAGCTTTATGAAATGACGAGCCTTGCCGATTGTCCGTTTGTGCTGTGGGTAGGCAATCGTAGAATGATTAAACGCAGAATTTTTGATGAATACATTGAGCAGATGTATTCAATATGATGGAGGTCGTATGGACGAAAAAATTTTAGCTTACAGAAGTGAAATCCAAAAGAGGTCTGAAAACACACCATTTTGGACGAGAACGATTTTAACTGTTGAAGAAGCTGCCGCATACACCGGAATCGGAAGGGCAAAAATCCGTCAAATCATTTCACAAGGGAATTGCCCTTTCACGGTAAATAACGGCACACAAATCTGTGTGATCCGTGAAGCGTTCATCGATTATCTTGATAAGCAATTTCGCATATAGGAGGAGAGAATTATGCCGAGAACAAAAAGAAAAGACAAGTCGAGAGCCGTGCTTCGGACAGGCGAATCGCAAAGGGCTGACGGAACTTATCAATTCCGATGGACTGACAGCAATCATAAGAGGTTTTGCGTATATGCCAAAACGCTTGATGAATTGCGCTACAAGGAAGAACAGATTAAAAAGGATAAGAGCGACGGCATTAAAACCGAAGCCCGATATACGACGGTCAACGAGGTCTATGAGCTTTGGAAGGAGCTGAAGCGAGGGCTGAAGAACAACACCTTTGAGAATTATAAATATATGTATGAAACCTTTGTCCGTCATCAAATAGGCTCAAAGACAGTTTCATCATTGAAAAAAACAGACATAAAGAGGTTTTACAATTACCTTACAGACGAGCGCCAGTTGAAGCCTTCGACCATTGACAGTATCCATACGGTTTTACATCAGATTTTGGATATGGCTGTTGATGATGATTATATAAGGAATAATCCGTCAGATAATGTACTTAGAGAGTTAAAGCAAGCACATTGCTTCAAGACAGAAAAGCGCAGAGCTTTAACCCGTCCCGAACAGGAGCTGTTTTTAAGCTATTTGAAAAATACTCCCGCCGCACAATATTGGTATCCGATCTTTGCGGTTTTGGTAGGGACAGGGCTTCGAGTCGGAGAACTTACCGGATTAAGATGGTGTGATGTCGATCTGGAGAACGGTGTTATTGATGTAAATCATACTTTGGTTTACTATGACCACCGCACCGATGGAAGCAAAAAAGGCTGCTATTTTAATGTCAATACGCCGAAAACTCCGGCTGGAAAGAGAAAAGTGCCAATGCTCAGTTTTGTGAAAGAGGCAATTATAATGGAAAAGGAAAGGCAGGATCTGCTCGATCTTCATTGTATCGCTACCATTGACGGATACACGGATTTTATCTTTATCAATCGCTTCGGAAATCCGCAACATCAGGGAACACTCAATAAAGCAATCCGCCGCATAATCCGTGACTGTAACGATGAGCAGTTTTTGAAAAACGAAAATCCCGAAGTGCTGCTTCCGCATTTTAGCTGCCATTCATTAAGACATACATTTACAACGAGAATGTGCGAAGCGGGCGTAAATGTTAAGGTCATTCAAGACACGCTTGGTCATAAGGATATTTCAACAACGCTTAACATCTATACCGATGTGACGAAGGAGCTTAGGCAGTCCGAGTTTGAAGGTCTTGACTCATATTTCAAAAGCGAGTATAATAAAGTGTCTGGAGAGTAAGAGGCATTTCTTGAGCGAGGATAAAAGCTTCTACACCATTTACACCAATTTATACTCCAATCCACCGAAAAACTACACGAATTTACAGGGATATAGCGATTCAGGAAGAAACTCCGTTTAGACCTGTTATGAGATATGAGGAGGTTTAGGAGAGATTGAAAAGTTGGTTGCTTTCGTCCCGACAATGAAGAGTTTGGATTCCGACAAGAAGCCGTCAGGCATTCCGAAAACAAAGGATGCTGTTGTTGAAGAAAAGATTGATTTTTCAAAGGTAAAAGTTGAGCCTTTGTTTGAAGAATATGTTGATTTTGAAACATTCTCAAAGTCAGATTTCCGTGCAGTAAAGGTTAAGGCTTGCGAGGCTGTTAAGAAGTCGAAGAAGCTTTTACAGTTCACTCTTGATGACGGCACAGGCACAGACCGCACAATTTTAAGCGGTATCCACGCTTATTATGAGCCTGAAGAACTGGTTGGAAAGACTCTTATCGCTATCACAAATCTTCCGCCGAGAGCAATGATGGGTATTGACTCCTGCGGTATGCTCCTCAGCGCAGTTCACGAAGAAGAAGGCGAAGAAAAGCTCCACCTCCTTATGGTAGATAACCATATCCCCGCAGGTGCAAAGCTCTATTAAGAAGTACCGTTTTACCCTACAAAACGGGATGGATTTCATTTGTGAAAAAGCTCTGAAAATACACAAATACACCAAATGGTGCTTGAAACGGTGCAGAGCCTTAAAAATCGCATAATTTTCAAGATATATGGGCAGTTCCAATCGGGATTGCCCATTTTCAGAAAGAAAAAGACAAGTCGGAATTTGAGAAGGTAAGTGAATGGGATACCATGGAGGAATATGATAATGTCGAAAGATGAGTATTTGATAACCGATACGCCCCTCAAAGCGTTGACGGTTTTTGCAATGCCAATGATTCTTGGAAGTTTTTTTCAGCAAATATACAATATGGCCGACTCTATTATTGTCGGCCGGTTTGTTGGTCCTTCCGCACTTGCAGCTGTCGGTGCATGTGCAGCATTGACCAATGTGTTCATTTGTGTGGCACTGGGAGCCGGTGTCGGAGCCGGTGTGCTTGTGAGCCGTTATTTCGGAGCCAGGGAGTATGGCAAAATGAAAACAATCGTGTCAACCTCCTTGATTAGCTTTTTGCTTCTAAGTATAGTCCTTGGTGTTTTTGGCTTTTTCTTCGCCGGCTCGATGATGAGTGGACTGCAAACCCCTGCCGACATACTGGATGATGCAGTACTGTATCTGCGGGTCTATTTTGTGGGCTTTCCGTTTCTGTTTATGTATAACATTCTTTCTACCATGTTCACCTCAATCGGTGAATCCAAAATTCCGCTGGGACTGCTGATTTTTTCGTCCATCCTGAATATTTTAATGGATCTTTGGATGGTAGCCGGGCTAGGTCTCGGTGTGTTCGGTGCGGCTATTGCAACCCTGATTGCACAGGGAATTTCCGCAGTGTTTTCGTTTTTGATTTTCTTTGCACGGATGCAGCAATATAAAAGCCCCTTTAACAGGTTTGAATGGCAGGAGCTGTATTCCATGCTTCGCATTGCGGTGCCGTCGGTTTTACAGCAGTCCACAGTGTCCATCGGTATGATGATTGTGCAGGCAGTGGTAAATCCTTTCGGTACACAGGCACTCGCCGGGTATACAGCAACGATGAGGGTGGAAAATGTTTTTTCATTGATCTTTGTATCCATCGGCAATGCGGTTTCGCCGTATGTTTCCCAGAATCTTGGCGCAAAGAAAATTGATCGTATCAAAAAAGGCTACCATGCTGCGCTGGTGCTGGACGTGTGCTTTGCCGTTCTTGCCTTTCTCGTCATTGAAACGCTACACACGCAGATCTCCTCGCTGTTCTTAGGAAAAGACGGAACGGCGTTTGCCTATCAGGTGTCTGGTGATTATATGAGGTGGATTGGTTACTTTTTCATCTTCATGGGTATCAAGATGGCAACCGATGGAGTTCTTCGCGGTCTCGGAATTATGCGTCCGTTCCTCGTTGCAAACATGGTGAACCTTGCGATTCGTCTGTCCGTTGCCCTAATCTGTGCACCACGTTTTGGCATTGTCTTTGTCTGGCTTGCTGTACCGGCTGGTTGGCTTGCAAACTTTATAATTTCCTATGTGGCTCTCAGGAAATCATGGCCGACTGATAAAATGGCATCCATTAGTTAACTTCCGGTTTGCCAACTTGTCCTTCGAGAAGAGAATTTTACAAAATAAGTGTTCTCTATGTTCTCAGGCGAGAAAGTTCTTGAAGATTTACGGTGTGATAACAGCCTGATGAAAACAATGGTTGACCGCTTCGGAGAAGATGTGACAGACCAATATCAAACCGGACGAAGTGCATATTTGCGACTGGGACAATTATTTATGAGATTATTTGCTGGATTGCTATAAGAATCTGATGAAACGACCTTTCAAAAAACAGTTGATTTAGAAGTTAACTTTTTTTGAAAGGCCGTTTTTGCTATATCTAACAGTCTGTTGTACAAAGAAGATTTTGCATGGATGAAAAAACAAACCTTGTTGAGGTTAAATTGAGTTTTCCGTTGTATTGTATTGCTAATGAATAAGAATAAGAAAAAGAACAGACAATGCTGAATGCTCCGGAAACAAGAATATCTGAGTATAGTATGTAAGTTCGTAACAGAATGAAAGGAGCGATTCAAATGAGCAATTTGGAAAATTATATGAAACAGCAAGCAATTTTTTGTGAACAAAATGATAGCATTAGTAAGAATCTGGTATTCAGAGTATGGTGTAAAAAGAGGCTTACGATATGAAAAAGGAGGAAGAAGATCGTGTTTCAAATATTAATTGTAGAAGATGATAAAGAATTAAGCCAGCTATTCCAAAATGTGCTTGAGAAGAATGGATATCAGGTCAAAAGTGCATCGGATGGAGCATTGGCATTAGAAATATTGGATAAAGAGTATATTGATCTGATCATTTCCGATATTATGATGCCGGTTATGGATGGTTATGAACTGGTGTCGGAACTCCGTTCAGCAGGATATCAGATACCGGTACTTATGATCACTGCGAAAGGTTCCTTTGATGATATGCGCCAGGGATTTCTTTCGG